>Ga0364874_10067_pt1 | contig 55324 bp, 56 predicted proteins | sample ExccelAu500001D4_2_FD_206922 | JGI IMG/M metagenome (GOLD analysis project Ga0364874, IMG submission 206922) | Enriched cells from Trout Bog Lake Hypolimnion, Wisconsin, USA - BchlTB.Aug07.5000.01.D4 | ecosystem: Environmental > Aquatic > Freshwater > Lake > Hypolimnion/Profundal zone | place... | reverse complement strand
GCATCTGATTATGTAAACGGGACAATCATCACAGTTGATGGAGGTTGGATGGGAAGATAAATTGATTCATTAATTAAAACTTGATCATGCAGATACGTTTTCAAAATAGTCCGAAAGAGGTAAAGGCAATGAGCACCGAAGAATTACGTGAACATTATTTGTGCGAATCTCTTATGCAGGATGATGCGATCAATTATGTGTATTCGCATCATGACCGTATGATCACAGGCGGTGCAAAACCAGTGCAGCAAAGCCTTTTATTAAGAACACATGACGAATTAAAAGCCGATTATTTTTTAGAAAGGAGAGAATTGGGGATCATTAATGTGGGCGGATCGGGTGTTGTTGAAGCTGATGGAATTAAATATGATCTTGAAAAATTAAGTTGTTTATACTTGGGTAAAGGAACCAAAGAAGTACAGTTTACAAGTGATGATAAGAATAATCCGGCAGTGTTCTTTTTATTATCTGCACCCGCACATCATACATATCCAAATAAAAAAATGAAAAAAGAAGAAGCTTCTCCTGTTGCATTAGGTGCAGTGGAAACTTCCAATCAAAGAACTATATACAAGTACATTCATTTGGATGGAATTCAAAGTTGTCAATTGGTGATGGGATTAACAGTATTGAATGCAGGAAGTGTTTGGAATTCTGTTCCGCCACATACACATACCAGAAGGACTGAAGTATATTTTTATTTTGATCTGAATGAACAACAAAGATTATTTCATTTCATGGGAGAACCGCAGCAGACAATACATATTGTGATGAAGAATCATGAAGCAGTGATTTCTCCTTCATGGTCTATTCATTGCGGATGCGGCACTTCTAACTATGCATTTATTTGGGGAATGGCAGGTGAGAATTTAGTTTTTTCCGATATGGACCCGGCACCGATCACAGAATTAAAATAACGATGGGAAAAGTATTATGTTTTGGTGAATTGTTATTACGGTTACCGCCTGCCAATGCAGGCGAGTGGTTGCGCATGAATCAGATGCCCGTTTTTGTTGGCGGAGCAGAATTGAATGTGGCAACGGCTTTGGCTAATTGGAATATTCCTTCAAAATATTGTACTGCCTTACCTGATAATATTATTTCAAAAGACATCAGGGATTATCTCGAACAAAAACATATTGATACTTCTCCTTTTATTTACGGTGGTGAACGCATTGGCCTTTATTATTTGAAAGAAGGTGCAGACATGAAAAGTGAAGAGAATGTTTTCGACAGAAAATATTCTTCCTTCTCTACTTTATCAACAGGAGTTGTTGATTGGGATAAAATCCTTACTGATGTTTCCTGGTTTCATTTTAGCGCCATTGCACCTGCAGTAAGTGAATCGGCCGCAGCCCTTTGTGCAGAAGCATTGGAAGCCGCATCTAAAAAAAATATTACCATCTCTATCGATTTGAATTATCGTTCATTGTTATGGAAATATGGCAAGCAGCCCAAAGAATTGATGCCTGATTTGGTCAAATATTGTCATGTGATCATGGGTAATATTTGGTCGGCAAATACTTTGCTCGATATTCCTGTTGATTCCAATATTCATCAAAATGCAATACAGGAAAATTATTTGCAGCATGCAACAAAATCTGCGGAGCATATTTTTGAAAGATTCACGAAATGCGAATGGGTGGCCAATACATTTCGTTTTGATGCTGATGCAAATAATGTTGAATATTACGCAGCATTGAATACAAAAAAGGAACAGGTAGTGTCACCTATTTTTCATATTACAACAGTAGTAGATAAAGTTGGTAGTGGCGATTGTTTTATGGCAGGATTGATCTATGGTATTATATCAAAACATCCTGCAAAACAGGTCATCAGTTTTGCAGCAGCAGCTGCCTTCGGTAAACTACAAGAGAAAGGAGATGCAACGCATAACAGTGTTGCACAAATACAAAATATTTTAGAACATCATCAATAGCGAAACAGTTAGTAAAATAATATTTTCAACTTTTTATCATCAAAAATAAAGAATAAACATGAGTAAAAAAGTAGTAACCTTAGGAGAGATCATGCTCAGATTATCAACTCCTGATTACAAAAGATTCGTACAAGCCGATTCATTTGATGTAACCTATGGCGGCGGAGAAGCCAATGTGGCTGCAGCTTTATGTAATTACGGATTGAACGGAACATTTGTATCAAAAGTTCCTAATAATGCAATCGGTCAATCAGCAATTAACCATTTACGTCGTTATGGTGTGGATACACAATTTGTAGCACGTGGTGGCGACAGATTGGGAATTTATTTTTTGGAAACAGGTGCATCCATGAGAGCATCTCAAGTTATTTATGACAGAGCCGGTGCATCCATCGCAGATGTTGTTGCAAGCGAATTTGATTGGGATAAAATCTTAGATGGTGCTGCTTGGTTTCATACAACCGGTATCACTCCTGCGTTAAGCGATAAAGCTGCGGCATTAACAGAAGCTGCATTAAAAGCTGCAAAAGCAAAAGGCATCACAACAAGTATCGATCTGAACTACAGAAAAAAATTATGGAGTAAAGAAAAAGCAAGAGAAGTAATGACAAGACTTTGTCAGTATGTTGATGTTTGTATCGGCAATGAAGAAGATGCAGATACAACACTTGGCTTTAAAGCAGCTCATACCGATGTTACAAAAGGTGAATTGGATCTGGATGGATTTAAAGATGTATTCAAACAGATGAAAGAAAAATTCGGATTCAAATATATCGCATCTTCATTAAGAGAAAGCCATAGTGCCAGCGATAATGGATGGAGTGCATTGGTGTATGACGGAACAGAATTTTATCATACAAAAAAATACAATGTTCGTATTGTTGACAGAGTTGGAAGTGGTGACAGTTTTGCCAGCGGATTAATTTACGGATTGGTGACAGGAATGAAAATGCCTGATGCCGCTGAGTTTGGTGTGGCTGCAAGTGCATTGAAACATACCATTCCGGGCGATCTGAATCATGCAACATTGAGCGAAGTAAAAGATCTGATGAAAGGTGATGGAAGCGGCCGTGTACAAAGATAAATGATGTACTAAGCTTAATACTGCTATTTGGCTTTCGTTGCGTCGCACACTTGTACTGCAACAATTCTATTCAATAAAAAGAATAACAAATGATCATCGATTCAATTCAAAATGCGCCAAGATACTTTTCAGTGCATCCTTTATTCAAAAAAGCATTTGAATTTATCAGTCAAACTGATCTGGCAAATGCTGAGATCGGTAAATCTGATATTGCAGAAGGCTTAAAAGCCATTATCAGCAATTCGCCTGGCAAAACAAAAGAGGCAAGTATTGCAAAATTTGAATGTCATAATAAAAATATCGACATACAGTTTTGTATCAAAGGTGTGGAAACCATCGGCTGGAAACCAAGAGGAAGTTGCATACTATCCAATGGTGAATATAATACTGAAAAAGATGTCCTTTTTTTCAACGATGCTCCGGATATGTACTTTCAATTGACTGATGGACAGTTTGCGGTCTTTTTTCCGGAAGATGTGCATGCACCGATGATCGGTGAAGGCGACATAAAAAAATTAGTGATCAAAGTAAAAATTTAAACAATGAGTAAAACGCAAGAAGTGATTGATAAAATAATTGCACAGGGTATGCTTCCTTTATATTTCAATCCAGATGAAAATGTGAGTATTGAAATTTTAAGAGCAGTGTATAAATCGGGAGTAAAAGCAATTGAATATACCAACAGAGGAGAAGCTGCTTTGAAAAATTTCACTGCAATGGTTACCATGAGAAATGAAGATATGCCTGAAATTTTATTAGGAGTGGGTACGATCAAGAACCTGCAACAGGCGGAAGAGTATGTAAAAGCCGGTGCAGACTTTTTAGTGAGTCCGGGATTTGTAAAAGAAGTTGCAGATTATGCTGTAAGTAAAGACATTTTCTATGCACCGGGTTGTATGACTCCGTCAGAAATTATTGCTGCAGAAAATGCGGGTATAAAATTCATTAAACTTTTTCCGGGCAATATGTTAGGACCTGAATTTTTAAGCAGTATCAAAGATATTTTTCCAAAATTGTTATTCATGCCAACAGGCGGAGTAGATACAACCAAAGAAAATATCGAGGGTTGGTTTAAAGCCGGTGTTTGTGCTGTTGGTATGGGAAGCAAGCTGATCAGTAAAAAATTGATGGAAGCAAAAGATTATGCAACTATCGAACATGAAACAAAGAAAGTATTAGAACTGATAGCATCTATTAAAAAATAATCATCAAACCCTAATCATGACTACAAATAAGATTGGTAAGTACAGATGGACAATAGTAGCATTACTGTTTTTTTCTACTACTATCAATTATATGGATAGACAAGTGATTGGATATTTAAAACCGATCCTCAGTCAGGAATTCGGGTGGACCAATACGGATTTTGCATTCATCACTTCCTGCTTCACTGCTTGCTATGCCGGTGTTACTATTTTTGCAGGTGCAATTATTGATAAGATAGGAACCAAGCTGGGATTGGCTTTGTCGTTATCGTTCTGGTCAGTAATGGGAATGTTGAATGCATTTTGCGGAAGTGCTGTATCGGGTCATGCTTTGATAAGAAGTTTATTTGGTATTGGTGAAGCGGGAAATTTTCCTGCATCTATAAAAACTGTTGCAGAATGGTTTCCTAAAAAAGAAAGGGCATTGGCAACAGGAATATTTAATAGTGGGGCTAATGTTGGTGCAATGATTGCAGCTTTATTAGTGCCATGGATTGCTGCCAAAGTTTGGTTTGACGGAGCGATAGCAGGATGGAAGATGGCATATATTATTACGGGCGCAATAGGATTGATATGGTTATTCTTTTGGTTCACTTTATATCATACTCCTTCTAAACATAAAAAATTATCAAAGAGAGAATATGATCATATTCATAGTGATGATACTCCTGAAAGTGCATTACAGGATAAAGTAAAAGTTTCATGGATCAAATTATTAGGTTATCGTCAAACTTGGTCATTTTTTATCGGTAAATTTTTGACTGATGGGATATGGTGGTTCTTATTATTTTGGTTACCCGATTATATGAAGAAACAATTTGGAATGGAAGGTCATGCAATTATGATTCCATTGTTTACAGTGTATGGAGTTGCGATTATCGGAAGTGTTGCCGGTGGCGGGTTTCCGATGGTTTTTATTAATAAAGGAATGGAAACTTACAAAGCCAGGATGACGGCCATGTTCTTAATTGCATTATTACCATTGGTTTTATTATCTACTCAATATTTTGGCGATACCTCGATATTCGGGGGCAATGCGTACATTTTTGCATTGATCGTTATTTGTATTGGTGCCGCAGCACATCAGGCATGGAGTGCGAATATATTTACTACTGTTTCAGATTTATTTCCGAAAAAAGCAGTTGGTTCTGTAACGGGTATTGGCGGATTGGCAGGTGGTGTTGGCGGTGTATTGGTTCAATTATTGGCAGGTAGATTAACAGATAATTTTAAAGATCATCCGCAAACAGCATATCTGATTATGTTTATAATTTGCGCATTAGCTTATCTAACTGCCTGGCTGATCATGAAATTGTTAGTGCCCAAATTTAAACCTATCACTGATCTATAATTTTATCTGTTATTTTTTCATCAATCTGATTGCAGCTCCGCCACCGCTTGCCAGCGAAACTGTGATACTATCGGTTCGCTTAATGTCAATTGTATGTATCAATAAATTATTGGGATGAATATTTGTATCATCTGAATCAGTATAGATCTCTGCACGATAATTCCCTTCATCCAAAAAACTGAGATCAAATTTTATTTTTCTTGCATCATGATTAGTGATGGCACCAATAAACCAATCATCATCATGTTTTCTGGCGATGCAGATATATTCACCCGGTTTTGCATCCAATACTTTTGTAGTATTCCAAACGGTAGGGACATCTTTAATAAATTGAAATCCTTTTTGCCTTTCATACGCTTCCGGATAATCACAGACCATACCGAGATAATTTTCCAGAACAACATACATGGCAAGCATGTGGCATCTCGTTCCCATCATTAAGGGGCGTGTATAATTGACGATGAATAAAGAATCCGGAACGGCACGAAAACCGCCCAGATGATAATCAGTTGAACCCGCCAACATTCTTGTAAAAGGAATATTGATATCCTGATCCGGGCCGATGCTTTTATCCCATTTATTCACTTCATAATTCATCGTGCCCTCACGAGTAAATTCATTAGGAAAAGTTCTGTTCAATCCCGTTGGTTTATAAGCACCATGAAATTGAATATGCAAGTGATGTGCTGCTGCTTTCTCTAAAATTTCTGTTTGAATATTTACCATCTCCTGATCATCCCTGTCCAAAAAGTCAACCATCATTCCTTTGATTCCCCATTTTTCAAATTGAGTAAATGCAGCATCTAATTTTTTATACAATGCAGTCCAGTAAACCCAAACCCTGATGCCCACACCTTGTTGTTTGGCATAATCACAAACCTGTTGCATATCTAATCCGGGAACGGGTTTTGTAACATCAGCATTTGGTCCCGGTACAAAACCTGCACCATCATTCGAATACCACTCATGCAAACCATATTCAACAACAGAATGATATTCTATATGATTGCGTGCACAGAAATCAACATAATATTTGTTGGTCACAAAATTATTACCGGGTGCATTGATGGTATCAGGAACCACATTGCCATTCCACCAAGGAAAAGTTGTTTTGCCGGGTTGTATCCAGCTTAGATCCTTTATTTTACAGGGTTCTGCTAAATTGGTGATGATATTTGATTCGATCAAAGCACCGATCCTGTCGCTGATCATGATCACTCTCCAAGGACTATGATGTGGTAAATTGGCTTTCACTTTTATTAGTGTTTGTCCGGGTAGCGGTGACAATTTACTTCTGAGAATTCCATGTTCTTTACTTAGATACATGCCTGCATAATCCAAAAGATTTGCTTCGGTGATGGCAGCAAAAATATGATCAGGTGTTTCGAATAGTGCCGGCATATCCATCAATGTATCTGCAGGTATTTTATCCAATGATAAAGTGTGATACAATCCTTCATGCGATGAAGTGTAATTGGGAAAAAATAATGTACGGACGATCGTATTGGATGAAAAATTAAAAGTCGAGATCTCATCAGTCAATATGAATGAATGATCTTTTTCAGTATCTGGAAATTCATAGCGAAATGCAAGTCCGTCGTTAAAAGCACGGATGACAAGATTTATTTTTCGATGCAAAGCATTTATTTCTTCAATGGGAATGAGAACTTCTTTAAAATGTTCATCTACATTTTTTGTTTTGCCGGTTACCAAAGAATATTTTTCATCGGCTTCACGGAAAATGGGAGAAAGTATATGAAGATGATCAGAAAAATTTCCGTCAGAAAAATTCAACGACAATGAACTTTTATCAATCACTGTTTTGCCTTTATAAGAAACAGCATAAAATACAGATTGATCGATGAGGCTGAATGTAAAATGAATATTGCTATCAGGCGAAGTAAGTTCAACTTTTTTTTGTGCATCTGTTGTAATACAACTGCAAATAAAAACAATGGACATTAAAAGAATCGTCGTTTTCATCGGACAAACAATTTTTGATGAAGATATTATTGTTTGAGATGATTTTACCATAAAAATAAAAAACCCCAACTAATTGAAAATCAATTTGATGGAGCTTTTATTGTGCCCACGAAAGGAATAATATAAATCAATAAAAGACTTGACTGTATTGAGTTCTATTTTTTATGAGGTACAATTGGGGTACAAGTTTTGAGAAAGAATGTATTACTTGAAAAATTATACAAACCGTAGTTCATTACTTTACTTTAATATTGATTGTGGGATTAATATTCCAAATCTAAATCTGGAAATAATGTTTTTTCATATTCACGTCCAGCTTCTTGCAAGTCTTCCGCAAAATCGCCCAAAATAAAATGTTCAGTCTCACCATACATAGGGTCATTTGAAATTAATAAAAGTAGAATGCTCATTGCTGCATGTTTACCTTCTTCATATTCTTTGTGTGGTGCAAATGGTAAAAAATATTTTCCTTCCCTATCAATTCCTTTTAATGTTTTTTCATAACATTCAATTGCTTTTTCTCTTGCAATAAATAGGTCTTTATCTTTAAAATCCTCGTCATAATCATAAGGCTCATTTTTACCCTCATCTTTCCCAAAAGTTGTAACATACACATTTACTCTGTAAAAGTGTTCAATTTGATAATTTCCCAAAATTGAGTCGCTTAATTTATGCATGATATTTATAATTTAAAATGTTGGTAATATATGAGAACTTATATAATGTTTTTAGAACTGAAATTAACTTATATCAATATTATATACGCCAGTATTATTTCTTGGAATTGAATGAATTTTTAATCTTTGATAATTACCACACTCCTCTACAAAATCAAAAGTCTTCCATTCTATTGGTAGTTTAGGGAAAATCAAAGTGAATTTTAATAAATCATTTTTGGTTCTTAAAAAATGCTTAGAAGGATGATACGGTACATTTATAGCATTAAGCATTACTATCTTGCTTTTTTTCGATTCGTCTGGAAATTTCACCTAAACAGCCCCCACTTGACCAGAGCAAACTGCCCCCGGCAGATCGCTTGAAACTGCCCCCTCCATTTTTAATTTAATCATACTGTTTAGCATGTTGATTTTTTAAGTTTCTGATGAAGTACTTTTTGCGCATCAGTAAACTTAAAAGATCATGGCGAATAAACCTATCAGTATGAGCAAAGTACGTCAAATTATCAAACTCTACACCCAGCATATGGGTAAGAAAAAAATAGGAGAACGCCTTGGGATGTCCAAGCACACAGTAAAACTTTATACAGATCAGTTTAATGCACTCAAAATTCTCAAAGAGGACCTGCTCAAACTTTCTGACTTTGAGTTGAACAAACTTTTTCATCCTCCAAAAGAAATGCTGATAAATGATCAGCTAAAACAACTGTATGATTTTTTTCCAGCGATGACTATACAATTGAGAAGGCGTGGAATGACAGTAGCCCGGCAGTTTTTAGAATATAAGGCACAGCATCCTCAATCCTACGGAGAAACATCATTTTATAAACATTATGATCGATGGCGTAAAAAGGTGAACCCTACAATGCATATTGAACACAAGGTTGGTGATAAGATGTATGTAGATTATGCGGGGGCCACATTACCTTATGTTGATGTTAACACCGGAGAGATAAAGAACGCTCAGGTTTTTGTTGCTATACTTGGCTGGAGCCAATATGCTTATGTAGAAGCCATGCACAGTCAAACAATTGAAGAGTTCATTGCAGCCTGTGAAAACGCAATAAGGTATTTTAATGGCGTCCCCCTTGCTCTTGTTCCTGATAATTTAAAATCAGCGGTGTATAAGGCTAGTAATTATGAACCTACAGTCAATGAGAACTTTAAAGCCTTTGCCGATCACTATGGCATTGCTATTCTTCCTGCCCGTTCCCGAAAGCCGCAGGATAAAGCGCATGTAGAAAATATGGTTAAACTAACTTATCAAAAGATATATGCTAATCTTTCTGAGAAAGATTTTGTTCCCCTAATAGAACTTAATACTCAAGTGATGCAACACTTGAGTACGCTCAATGATGCACAACTTACAGGGAAACAATGTTCAAGGACCGATCAATGGATAATGGAATTATCCACTCTTCATCCACTGCCTCCAACATGCTATGAAATGCGAAAAATAAAACAAGTAACAGTGATGAAAAATGGCCACGTTTATTTAACCGAAGATCAACATTATTATAGTGTTCCTTATGAACTCATTGGCAAAAAACTAAAGATGCAATACTCCCGTTCAGAAGTAAATATTTATCTGCAGTACGAACTCTTGGTAACACACAATAGAATACGAAGTCCACATAATTATACCACAATCCCCGAACACATGCCTGCACAGCACCGATATGTAACGGAATGGAACCCGGCTTTCTTTATGGCTAAGGCGAAGGAAATTGACCCTGTTGTTGAATATTATATCAGCCAGGTACTGGCTAAGAAACAACATCCCGAACAAGGGTATAAATCCTGTATGGGTATTTTATCTTTTGCAAAACGACTCGGGGACATCCGGCTTATTAAGGCTTGTAAGAAAGCGCATGAGATCGGATATTATAATTATAAGATCATTGAGGACATACTTACAAAAAATCTGGATAGATACGATGATGACGATATGCAACCATCAGACATGCCCACGCATGATAACATCCGCGGAGGGAATTATTATCAATAATTAATCACTAAAACCAAATAACATGAATGAGATCTTAGCAAAAATGAGACAAATGCGTCTTCAGGGAATGGCAAAAGCCTTCACCTTAACACTTGAATCAGGCAAGAATGAAAAGTTTACCCCTGATGAAATGGTCACTCACCTTATAGAATCAGAATGGGATGAACGTTATAATCGAAAGCTTGATAGAACAGTTCAGGCAGCCCGCTTCCGATACAAGGCCAGTATAGAACAAATCAACTATGAAGATAATCGCATGGATAAAAACCAGGTGTTGCGTTTAGCAGATTGTGAATTTATCAAACGCAGTGAAAATATCATCATCACCGGCAGTACAGGTATCGGTAAAAGTTTTATTGCTTCTGCAATTGGTCACCAGGCCTGCTCTTTAGGCTACCGTGTTCTTTACCAGCACAGCACTAAACTTTTTGGGCGAATGAAAATTGCTAAAACAGATGGCTCGTATTTAAGGGAGTTGGCCAAGATTGAAAGGCAACATATCCTTCTAATAGATGATTTTGGAATACAGCCACTAGATGCACAAAGCCGGTCAGCGTTAATGGAAATCATTGAAGACCGACATGGAAAATCTTCGACCATTATCACCTCTCAGGTACCTGTTAGCAAATGGCATGAGATTATTGGGGAACAAACAATAGCTGATGCTATCCTGGACAGAATAGTCCATGATGCGCATCGAATCGAGATGAAAGGAGACTCGTTAAGAAAGAAAAAACAAGTAAAAAATGAAGATGAAATTGAATCGGTAATTTTTAAAAACTAACTTAGCTAAAACATGCAAAAAAACAGATTAAGATTGAACTAAAAATGGCAGCCTAAAATGAGGGGGCTGTATAATGCGATCTTGAGGGGGCTGTTTGAACGGGGAATCCAGTATCTACATAAAGAATAGAATACTTTTTTAAAAGGTCATCTTTATGAAAGTTTAGAAGCTGCTCTTCACAGTCAGGTTTTGCCATTAGCGCGGAACATATATATTCAGCCAACCTGCTTTTATGAGCTCCAGCTTGTCCTTGAATCACGTTAATAGTATTTGGAAATAGTACAGCATTTTCACCTTGTCTTAAAACAGGAGATGAAAAAGTTATCTGACTCGCCTTTAACAATTTTATTGTTTCTTGGATTGTGTAAACTTTATTTAGATTATTTGAAATCTGTTGTTTACTCGCTTTTTCATTTAAAATCTCAACTTCTTTTTTTAAGAGATTCTGAAATTCATCTTTATATGAACTGATTGTTTGATTTTTTATTTCCGAATTGTTATCTTTGTATTGCGAATTCAAATGATTATCGGAAATGTTGTTATGATTATTCATGACTTATTTCCGTTTTTTTTTGTGAAGAGATATTGGAATAGAATTTTTTGCCCGACTTAAAGTAATTTAATTTCTCTTCACTGGTTAGGTTATTGACTGTAGCCAATGTAAGTTTGAAATGTACGGCAACTTCTCTTATAATATATATTCCTTTGCCATTATGTGTGGTTTTCATTTTATTTGCTTTTAGATGTTAAATAAGTAGATGCCATTACTTTTTTTTCCTCCGAACTACTTGATGGATTTTGTAACATCCAATTTGTAAGTTTTTCGTAGTCAAAAAATATAAACTTGCCATTTGGTTTAGAGTATGGCAGTATGCCAGAACTTGTTAGTTTGTATACATAACTCTTTTTATATCCTAACAATTCACAACCTTGTTTGAATGTTAGGACTTTTAAATTTGAATGTTCCATTTTTTTAATTATTTGAAAATGAAAAAAAACAAATAGCTATTTGTTGTTATCGTCGGTAAAGGTTGGCTAAAGGAAGTGAAACGAAAAGCCTGATTTCTTTGGGTACAGACAAAGAAAAAGGCTTCAAAGCGAAGCCCGTAAAGGATTATAGAATTTTAAAAATAAAGGTACAGTACGGTATAGGTACTTATTTAAAAACGTATTCTAGGAGTTTTTTATGGTTGTCTCGTGCAACTTTTTTCCCTGCGGATAATTGAATTTTTATATCAACACCGTATTTATATATTGCAAAACAGTTCACCGATTTTATTCGTGTAGAGTCAGCAACAAAATACTTTTTCGTATATAATAATTCACAAAACGCTGCACATTCAATAAGAGACTTTCTTTGTTTCCAAAGGATGATTTTATCTTTAAGTTTGCTTTCTATTGATAAGATTAATGAATGAAACTCTTCTCTTATTAGAGCTTCCCAATTTTCATTTTTTATTTGGATTTCCCACAGCGATTCTAAATCTTTTGGTTCATAAAATTCTTTATACCATTTACTAATTTCATTTTTATGACTTTCAAATAAAAAATTTGCTGCATACTCTTTAATTAAATCATAGAAATTATAAAAGAAAATGTCTAAAGCATCGCGATCATGAATTATTTTAACATCATTAAATAAGGTTTTTAAGAAAATGTATGGCGATTCATCTTCTAGTAGCTTAGAAAGTTTAAATACTAATTGCTTCATTTCGTAATGGTCATACTCAGTATCTTTTAAAATCACTAAATCTTTTTTTATACACTGTTTTTGAATTGTCTTAAGACAATCTTCAAATTCAAGAATTTCCCTTGAATAAAAAGTGCCATTATATTTACCAAGAGTAAGTTCAGTTAATGATATTTCCAATAAAGTTATACGTGTTTTTTGTTTTTGTTTTGTTTTATCCCACAACTCATTTACCATTTCTTTTAAATCATCAACAATTTCATATAACTGGTTAAAAAACTCATTGGCGTCAAGTCCTTCTTTTTCTTTTTGTATTAATTCAGTTTTAATATAAGTATTGTATTTTGTTTTATAATTTGATATGCCTTCAAATAGAAAATTGTAATAATATTCCATTACTTTAGTTGAAGGGTTTTGAATATCTTTAATTAATATCCAATCTTTAAAATCTTCTATCATTAATTGCTAGTATTTAAGTTAATATTAATTTTTTCTGTTCCCATTAACTTTATTTCTTTAGCTCCTTTTATGTATCTTTCTATTTGTTGAATTGTGCTTTGGCCCATTAAAGTTTGTGTATTGTAAGGGTCTTCACCCATTAAAATGAGATTTGTACCAAATGAATGTCTTGCATTGTGCCATGTTATATGCTTGTTTATTTTCGCTCTCTTAACCCACGCCTTAACAGTTTTATTTGCACCATCGGCTGTTGGTAAGTCAAACACTAATTCATTTGGTAAACCTTTATTGTCAAGTAATGATAAAGATGCACTATTTAGGTGCATTGCAACGTCTACTCCAGTTTTGCTTTGTCTTATATTTAAAGTTTTATTTTCAAAATTAATTCTATCCCAAGTCAATTTCTTTATATCTACCCACCTTAACCCAGTTAAAGTTGAGAACAAAAAAGCCCTTTTTATCTGGTCACTTTTTATAGGAGTATTTGCCAAAATTGAAATTTCTTCGAGTAACAAAATTTCTTTACGCCTCGCAACACCCTTTATTTTTCGTTCAATTAAGTCTATAACATTTTCGTTAATTATTTTTTTTCTGTAAGCATAATGAAGCATTTTTTTAAAGCGGTTGAAATATGATTTTGCCCCTTCTCCGATACTATTTTTTTCCAAGTAATCCATAAAATTTTCAATAATCAATGGGTCTAAATTGCCAAAAGTTAAATTGGTTTGATTTTTTGTTTGCAAGAATTTAATAAATCTATTTAAAACGCCTTGCATATTTCGTATATCCTTTTTTGTATAAGAATCTATATATGATTGCATCCATATTGATACAATTGTGTTTTTGCCTGCATCGCTTGTAATGTTATAGTTATTCCCTTCTAATTCTAAGGCACGGGTTAATTGGATTGTTTCTGCTTTTTTTAATTTTTCTTTATTAGCCTCTCTGTCTTTAAGATTTGATTCTTTTGCGAGTTGCAGGTGTTTTAATGTTTCAATCGTTCGTTTACCATTACTATAAATATCTAAGCGTAATGAAGTTGTGCCATCTGCATTTTTTCTTTTTCTTAACTTTACACTCATTTTACTTTTGTTAGATTTTCTTTTCTCAAGGTACAAACTAAATTGATAATTATTAGCCTATAAGGTACAATTAGGGTACAGGAATTGAGAAAATAACATCAAATCAAAGTCAAACAAAAGAAAATAAATTAAATGAAACATTTGATTTTGTTGATTTTAGGACATAAAAATACCCCCTAAAAAGGAGGTATCGTGCCCACGAAAGGAATCGAACCTTCACATCCTTGCGAATACCAGATTTTGAGTCTGGCGCGTCTACCAATTCCGCCACATGGGCTTTGCGGGGTGCAATATTACTGTACTAATTCAATCCAGCCAAAATCCTGTTCAAGTATTTTTTCTGATAATAATATTCTTTTACTTGCAACAACTCTTTTTCAGAAACAAGACCTTCCTGATATTGTTCCATAATTTGGTGAACAGGTTCATAAATGTGTGATTGAAAATTTGAGATCGCTGATTTGATATTTGAAACAGCAACTGAATCATCTTCCATTTTTGCTTCCATTAACTGTTCATTCAGTTCCATTACTTCCATTAAAAAATCGGGAGATAATTTATACTTTTCTTCCTCTTCAAGTAAACCTTTTAATTGCAACACATATTTAATGGTTTCATCGGTATCAGCAAAAGTTTTAAATGCTTTATTGATGAGCGATGATTTTTCCAATACTTCCGTTTGTTCTTCTTTGCCGGCGTTACTGAAAAAATCGGGATGATATTTCCTGCTCAGTTCATAAAACTTTTTTTTGACCACTGCTGCATCGGGAAAAAAAGAAACGGGAATATCGTATAATTCGAAATAGTTCATATTGATGAATAAAGATTTAAATGAAAAGTGTGCGCTTCATTCACTGAAAGAAACGAAGGCAACGAAGATCAATTCTTATTCTTCTGTTGGTAACACAATAAATTTTACCTTTCCGTTCAAAATTAGGAATAATGTTAGTGATTGGCCTTATTAAAGAAGGAAAAGTTCCTGCCGACAACCGCGTTGCCTTAACACCAGAACAATGCAAACTGATCAATAAAAGCGGAAAACTGAAAGTAGTGGTACAATCTTCTCCGCACAGGTGTTTCAGCGATAAGGAGTATAAACGTGCAGGTATTGAAATATCGGATGATCTGCATAATTGCGATGTATTAATGGGTATTAAAGAAGTGCCTGTCAATATGCTGATAGAAAATAAGACCTATTTATTTTTTTCACACACAAAAAAGCAACAAGCTTTCAATCAGCAGTTATTTCATGCGATGATGGATAAAAAGATCACATTGCTCGATTATGAATGCTTGGAACATGAAGATGGTCAACGGATCATTGGCTTTGGTTTTTTTGCAGGGGTTGTGGGTGCGCACAACGGAATGATGGTATATGGAAAAAGAAGCGGTAGCTATGAGTTAGGCAGGGTGTTTGAAGTGAAAGATTACCGTGATCTGATACATACTTATTTCGGATTAAAAATACCAAATATTAAAATCGCTGTAACCGGCAGTGGCAGGGTCGCTCATGGTATTGTTGAAGTAATGAATTTAATGGGCATTACAGAAGTGGAGCCCGATGAATATGTTGAGAAAAAATTTTCTTATCCTGTTTATGTGCAATTGAAGGGGCATGATCTGTATACGCATCGTGAATTAAAGACTTATCACCGCGAACATTTTCATGAGCATCCTGAAGAATACCGCAGCCGTTTTTTACCCTACACGCATTGCACCGATATTTTAATGAACGGCATTTATTGGGAAACATCGATGCCGAGATTGTTTGAAAAAGAAGATATAGACGATAACTTTAAGATACAGGTGATATCCGATATTACGGATGATAGTTTTGGTTCCGTTCCCATTAACCTCGGAGATCAAAATATTGAAAATCCTGTTTATGGAGTTGACAGAAAAAATTTTGAAAAAAAGGCCGCTTTTTTAACTGAAAATATTGATGTGATCGCTGTTAGTAATTTGCCGAACGAATTGCCAAGAGATGCCAGCAGATATTTTGGGGAACAGTTATTGAAATTTGTATTGCCGGAATTAATAAAGGGTGGAAATGAAATGACAGAACGTGCCATCATGTTGAAAGAAGGTAAACTCACTGAACATTTTTCTTATTTAAGTGATTATGCCAGGCATTGATGTTAGAGATACAGGTAATAGTCTTTTAATAATTCTTTGAATTCAATAGAATAATCATTGAACTCATCTTTGATCATTATTTCTTTTTGTTTTGTTTTTACTGATTGTTTAGAGAATAATAACATACTTCTGAAATACGGGTGATGCGGAGTTTGTTTGACTGAGATTTTTTCTTCCAAATAAAAATTTTCTTTCGTTGCTAATCCTTCAAAATATTCAGTTCGATGATAGGGCAGAAGCACAGCAAATTTTCCATTCTCTGTTATTTTATTTTGAATTGAAATTAATAATTCTTCCAGACTTAATGCTTCGCTATGCAAAGCAAGGTTGCGTTTTGTGTCATCACTCTTTAAATCATTATTAAAGAATGGCGGATTGGAAATAATGAAATCAAAAAGTTTATTAGTTGATTCGTTGAATTGTTGAATTGATGAATGTTGCACTTGTAATCTTTGATGCCATAAAGATGATCGAAAATTTGATGCAGCTTGTGCTGTAGCTTGTTCGTCAATTTCAACAGCATCGAAAAGAGTATTGTTATTTTTTTGCGCGATCATTAAAGAAAGCAAGCCTGTTCCGGTGCCAATGTCGAGAAGACGATTTACGGTTGACAGTTGACTTTTTACGACAGCAGCACACCATGCACCGAATAAACAGGCATCTGTTGTTACTTTCATAGCACAATGCTCTTGTTGAACAGTGAATACTTTGAACTGAAAAAAGTTATTTGCCATTTGAAACTTTGATGAATGAAGATATGATGTACAAGTGTGCGACGCAAGTAAAGCTTAATCTATGATACCAAAGGTTGTATCAAAATAAAAAAACTGCTTCTTTGGGAAGCAGTTTGATAATAATATTCATTTGAATTTATTTTTCGGCAACAATACTTGCGGTTAAATATTCAAGATTTAATCTTGCAATGTTTGCAATGGAAATTTCTTTTGGACAAGTTGCTTCGCATGCTCCGGTATTAGTACAAGCGCCAAAACCTTCTTTGTCCATTTGTGCCACCATATTCATCACTCTTGAATGACGTTCAGGTTCTCCCTGCGGTAACAAAGCCAAATGCGCAACTTTAGCAGATAAGAATAACATGGCACTGCTGTTTTTACAGGCAGCTACACAGGCACCGCAACCGATACACATGGCAGCTGCAAATGATGCATCAGCTTTGTCTTTATTAATGGGCAAAGAATTTCCATCAACTGCATTACCGGTATTTACAGAAATATATCCCCCTGCCTGAATGATTCTGTCGAACGGACTTCTGTCAACGATCAGATCTTTAATTACGGGAAAAGGTTTTGCACGCCATGGTTCAATGGTAACAGTTTCACCGTCTTTAAATGCTCTCATGTGCAATTGGCAAGTTGTATTCCCTTTCCATTCGCCATGTGGTTTTCCGTTGATGTACAAAGAGCACATTCCGCAAATGCCTTCACGGCAATCATGGTCGAATGCAATAGGATCTTGTCCTGAATGAATCAATTGTTCATTCAACACATCCAGCATTTCAAGGAAAGACATTTCAGAAGAAATATCTTTTACCTGATAAGATTGAAATCCGCCTTTATCATCTTTATTTTTTTGCCGCCAGATCTTTAAAGTAAGATTCATGTTGTAATGTTCCATGCTTCGCTTATTTGTAATTTCTTTGAGTTGGTTTAATCACTTCATATTTCAAGGGCTCTTTATGCAATTCCCAATTGCCTTCACTTTTAAATTCCCATGCTGCAACATACATATAGTTTGCATCGTCACGTAAAGCTTCACCTTCAGGAGTTTGGTATTCTTCACGGAAATGTCCGCCGCAGCTTTCATTTCTGTTCAATGCATCGATACACATTAATTCACCGAGTTCAATAAAATCCGCAACACGATTGGCTTTATCCAATTCGGGATTATATTCATTGATGATGCCCGGGATTTTTACATCACTCCAGAATTCTTTTTTCAATGCTTTGATCTCTTCAATGGCTTGTTTCAATCCTTCTGCATTACGTGCCATACCGCATTTATCCCACATGATCTTGCCCAAACGTTTATGTAAACTTTCAACAGATTGAGAACCTTTGATATTCATTAAAGTATTGATCCTGTCAGACACTTCTTTCTCGGCTTCGACAAAAGCAGGATGATCAGTTGGAATGGCTTTGCTGTAAATTTCGTCTGCTAAATAATTTCCTAAAGTGTAGGGAATAACAAAATAACCATCGGCCAATCCCTGCATCAAAGCACTTGCGCCTAAACGATTGGCACCATGATCGCTGAAGTTTGCTTCACCCAATGCATACAGACCTTTAACTGAAGTTTGCAATTCGTAATCAACCCACAATCCACCCATCGTATAGTGAACAGCAGGATAGATTCGCATCGGCAATTCATAAGGATTTTCTCCGGTAATTTTTTCGTACATATCGAAAAGGTTACCATATTTTTCTTTCACTACTTCTTTGCCTAACAAAATGATCTCTTTTTCAGAAACATTTTCTTTTCCTTCTTTACCTACTTCAATTTTACCGTAACGAACGATTGCTTCCGCAAAATCGAGATACACAGCCTGTTTGCTGGTACCTACACCGAAACCCGCATCACACCTTTCTTTTGCAGCTCTTGATGCAACATCACGAGGCACTAAATTTCCAAATGCAGGGTACCTTCTTTCCAGATAATAATCTCTTTCTTCTTCAGGAATATCAACTGCTTTTCTTGTTTCACCTTGTTTTTTGGGAACCCAAATCCTTCCGTCGTTTCTTAAACTTTCACTCATCAAAGTCAATTTACTTTGGTGATCGCCGCTTACCGGAATACAGGTTGGATGAATTTGTGTGAAGCAAGGATTGGCAAATGCTGCACCTTTTTTATGTGCTTTCCATGCAGCGGTAACATTACTGCCCATGGCATTGGTTGACAAATAAAATACATTGCCATATCCACCACTGCACAATAAAACAGCATGCCCAAAATGTCTTTCTAATTTTCCGCTCACCAAATCTCTTGCGATAATGCCTCTCGTTTTGCCATCGATATTAACAATATCAAGCATTTCATGGCGGTTATACATTTTTACATTGCCTAAAGCAACTTGTCTTTCCAATGCCTGATATGCACCTATCAATAATTGCTGACCGGTTTGTCCGGCGGCATAAAATGTTCTTTGCACTTGTGTTCCACCAAAACTTCTGTTACTTAATAAACCTCCATATTCTCTTGCAAAAGGAACACCCTGTGCCACACATTGGTCAATGATATTTGCACTTACTTCAGCCAAACGGTGAACGTTTGATTCTCTTGCACGATAATCGCCTCCTTTGATCGTATCATAAAATAAACGGAAAACAGAATCACCGTCATTCTGATAATTCTTTGCAGCATTAATTCCGCCTTGAGCAGCGATAGAGTGTGCACGGCGTGGAGAATCCTGAAAACAAAATGCTTTTACCTTATAACCTAATTCGCCCAAACTCGCAGCAGCACTGGCTCCTGCCAGCCCTGTGCCAATCACAATGACTTCTAATTTTCTTTTGTTGGCAGGGTTCACCAATTTACAATGACCTTTATAATCTGTCCATTTATCATCTAATGGTCCTGCCGGAATTTTAGCATCTATCATTTTATTCAATTAAGAATTAAAAATTAATAATTAAGAATTGTTGCATTAACTGATCCATCCAAAATAAAAACTCAATGGCATCAATGCAAACATTAGTGCAACGATGATCGAGAACGAATAACCCACAATGCTGATCAATGCATGCCATCTTTTATTATGAACACCCAAAGTTTTAAAGGCACTTTGAAATCCGTGCGCCAGATGATAGCCAAGAGAAATACATCCTAAAACATATACGATCACTACCCATAATTCACTGAACACTTCCTGCATTTTTTGGTAGAGATTGATTTCTTCTCCCAAAAGAAATCCTTGATGCGATCTGTTTGGAAACCAGAAATTCGATAAATGTAAAATGAGGAATAATAAAATAATCGTTCCCAGCAATCCCATGCTTCTGCTGTACCATTTGCTGCCTTTATTACCATAGTTTACCGCATATCCGATGCCTCTTTTGCTGCGGTTGGATAATTCAAGGGCTAAACCCTGAATGATATGTATTATAAGTCCGGCAAATAAACCGATCTCCAAAATACGCGGAACCCAATTGGCTCCCATAAAGTGAGCACCTTTATTAAACATATCGCCACCATCATTTGCCCAAATGCATGCATTTAGACTAACGTGTACGATTAAAAACAAAATGAGAAATATACCGGTAAATCCCATCACTAATTTCTTTCCAACCGAAGAGGTAAAGACTTGTTTCCAGGTCATAAATGAGAAGTTGAATGTTGAAGAATCGTCGCAAAAATAGCACAGGAACTAATGCCATCCTTTAAATAGCTTTAATTTTTTACTGATATCCGTCATATATAATCAACAGGTTTAATTTAAGTAAGTAATTAAGCGGGAAATTTTAAACAAATGCAACTCTTCCTGTTGCTTCAAAACCATTAAGCCTGATTTGTTACCATTTGTATAAAAAGATTTATATACACTATTCAGGTAACTTATATTTGATACATGATTAAACTGCTCAGTATTCTTTGGAACAGTTTCCGCATGGCCCTTCAGGAATTGAAGGTGAATAAACTGCGAACTTTCCTCTCTTTATTCGGCATCACTATTGGTATATTCTGTATCATCGGTGTGTTGGCTACAGTGGACAGTTTAGAGAAAAAAATACAAAGTGATATAAAATCATTCGGTAATAATACAATTTATATTGATAGATGGGATTATGTTGGGGGCCCAGATTATCCTTGGTGGAAATATTTGAAACGCCCTGTGCCGAAATATGAGGAGATGAAATTCCTAAAAGAGAAAAGCCAATTAGCAGCAAATATATGTTTCTATGTTTCTACAAATGCCAATTTGAGTTATGAAGAAACCATTTTAACTAATGTAGGTATTTATGGAATTAGTGAAGAATTCAACCATATTCAAACGATTGAAATTACTTATGGCCGTTATTTGAATGAGTCTGAATTTATTCGTGGAACGCCAACTGTTGTAATTGGTTACACCAATGCAGAAAAGTTATTTGGTAGTGCTGAACGAGCTGTTGATAAAGAAGTAACATTTAACGGGAAAAAAGTAACTATTGTTGGAGTAATTAAAAAGCAAGGGAAAAGTATGGTTGATGGATTTAATTATGACGAATGTATTCTTACAACCTATCGTTATTTTGCAAGTATTTATGTTCCTAAGAATAACAATCCATTTATTATGGTTCAAGCTAAGGAAAATGTTTCTTCTCCAGCACTTTCAGATGAACTAAGAGGTATAATGCGCCAGATCAGAAGAATTGGACCTAATCAGGAAGAAAATTTTTCTTTGAATGATGTTAATGTTTTAGGTGAACAGGTGAGTGGTTTTTTTGCTTCTGTTAATCTGGGCGGATGGGCTATTGCAGGATTGAGTTTGATAGTTGGTGCATTTGGTGTTGCCAATATCATGTTTGTTACCGTGCGTGAAAGAACAAGCCAGATCGGCTTAAAGAAAGCCATCGGCGCCAAAAGCAGGACCATCCTTACAGAATTTTTATTGGAAAGTGCTTTCTTATGTGTACTTGGCGGATTAATGGGATTGCTGCTTGTTTGGATATTGACAAAAATATTGGGCACCATGATGCCATTTCCGATATTCATTGCACCGAATATTATTTTTCTGGCGATGAGTATTTGTATCATTCTCGGAATTTTATCGGGTATTATTCCTGCAGCTATTGCGGCAAGAATGGATCCTGTGGTTGCCATCAGAACAAAATAAATTTTCTATTTCTTTTATTGGCTGCAAAGAATCATTCAAAATATTTGTAATGAATGATTCTTTTTCGTTGCTGTAAAAGTTTTTATTTTAAAATTTATTGCCCCTACATTTGAAGGATGTTTAAGCTGCTGGGTATTCTCTGGAATAGTTTTAAAATGGCACTTCAGGAACTGAAGGTCAATAAACTCCGCACTTTTCTTTCTTTGTTTGGTATCACTATCGGAATATTCTGCATCATTGGTGTTTTGGCAACGATCGACAGTTTAAAACGTTATACAAAAAATAAAATGCAATCCATCGGTGCAAAAGTGGTGTGGATCGATAAATGGAATTATGCTGATGGTGCCGACGGTCCTGATTTCCCCTGGTGGAAATATTATAAACGGCCGGCCAATAAATATGCTGATGTTGCTTTTTTAAAATCAAATTCTCATCAGTCAGAAAATATTGCCTTGTTCCTGCAAAGCAGAAGTATGTCGGTTGATTATGAATCCACCACTTTACAAAATATTTCCTTTTATTCTGTAACAAATGATTTCGAAAAAATACAGGACCTTAAAATACAGGAGGGAAGATATATAAGTGAATCGGAATTTTCGGATGGCTCAGGTGTTTGTGTGATCGGCTATAAAAATGCAGAAACACTTTTCGGAAAACCTGAACTCGCTGTGGGAAAACGTATCTCCATCAACGGAAAAAAAATGACCATTGTTGGGTTGATCGAAAGCCAGGGCTCAGGTGGCTTCGGATATGACTTCGATCATTGTGTTTTGGTGTCGTATAACTTTTTTGCAACCATGTTCAAAGCAGACAATGTTGACAGAAATTATATCATTGTACAGGCAAAAGAAGGTGTACAGATTGAGGGATTGATCGATGAACTAAAAGGAAACATGCGGCAATTGAGAAAGTTAAGTCCGCAACAAGAAGATAATTTTACAGTGAATGATGTATCGAAATTTTTCGGGACCATCATTGACGGATTTTTGGAAAAATTAAATTTAGGTGGTTGGGCCATTGCAGGATTGAGTTTGGTAGTGGGTGCTTTTGGCGTTGCCAATATCATGTTTGTTACGGTTCGTGAAAGAACAAGTCAGATCGGATTAAAAAAAGCGATCGGCGCCAAAAAGAAAACCATACTCACAGAATTTTTATTAGAAAGCGCTTTTCTATGTATCATCGGTGGATTGGTTGGTTTATTCTTTGTGTGGATATTAACGCTGGCATTGAGTTCTATACTCCCTTTCCCGATTTTCATTGCGCCTAATATCATCGGACTTGCCCTGAGCCTTTGCACTGTTCTCGGAGTTTTATCGGGTATCATTCCAGCAACCATTGCTGCGAGGATGGATCCTGTTGTTGCAATAAGAACGAAGTAGCCCCCAACCCCTGAAGGGGAGTAAAAAAATTACCTTAGAAATTAAGATACTGTGATATAGTTTTGTTGCTATGAATTTGAACGAACAGTCCCCCTTTAGGGGCGGAGGGGTTACCATTCTCGCTATCGAATCTTCCTGTGATGAAACATCTGCATCTGTTTGTGTGGATGGAAAGATTTTATCTAATTATATCGCCAATCAAACGGTGCATGAAAAATATGGCGGCGTTGTTCCTGAATTAGCCAGCCGTGCACACATGCAAAATATTGTTCCGGTTGTTGATGCTGCACTATCATCTGCTAATTGTCAACTATCATCTGTTAATGCCATCGCATTCACACAAGCTCCCGGATTGATTGGTAGTTTATTAGTTGGTGCACAATTTGCAAAATCATTATCATTGGCATTAGATAAGCCATTGATCGCAGTGCATCACATGCAGGCGCATGTATTGGCTAATTTGATCGCTGATGAAAAACCTTCCTTTCCTTTTTTATGTTTAACGGTCAGTGGCGGTCATACACAAATCGTTTTAGCCAATGCGCCATTGGATTTAAAAGTAATTGGTGAAACGATCGATGATGCAGCAGGAGAAGCATTTGATAAAACTGCAAAGTTGTTGGGATTGCCTTATCCCGGCGGGCCATTAATTGATAAATATGCAAAGCTTGGGGATCCTTTAAAATTCAAATTTGCAGAACCGCAAATACCGGAATTGAATTTTTCTTTTTCAGGATTAAAAACATCGGTCTTGTATTTTTTACAGAAAAAGGAAGAAGGCTTCATTCAAAATAATCTCAATGATCTCTGCGCATCTGTTCAATACACCATCATTAATATTTTGATGAAAAAATTAAAGAAGGCAGTTGATCAAACAGGTGTAAAACAGGTTTGTATTGCAGGTGGTGTAAGTGCCAACAGTGGCTTGCGCACTGCATTACAACAAATGGGAGAGAAGCATGGTTGGAAAACTTTTATTCCAAAGTTTGAATATTGTACAGATAATGCAGCGATGATCGCGATTACTGCTCACTATAAATATCTTGCAGGTGAGTTTAGTGAACTCGATGTTAATCCGAGTGCAAGGGCAGAGTGGTAAATAATATCTGAATGCGGAATTACTGATGCATAAATTTTTTTAAATCTTCTGCTGATACATTTTCATCCTCAACATGCATGATGTTTCTTTCTGTATGCAATACAATTCTTCACCATTTTTATTAAAACGGTTGTATCAATATCTTCTAATTTTTGAATATGAATACAACCGCCGTCTGCTTTGTGTTTCCCCAATTTTGATAATAGTTCTTCTCTTTTCTCAAACTCCGATCCGAGATATAAAGTGATCGCATTGACTCTTGATGCCATTCCGAACAGTGTTGCATCTCCTTCGCGTCCGCTTTCATATTTGTAATGATAATATCCGAAACCTACGATCGCTGTTCCCCACATTTTAGGTTCAATGCCTGTATTTTTTGTAACCAGATCGATGATCGCCGAAAAATCTGCCCGTCTCTTTTCGTCTTTTATTTTCAAGATAAAAGCGGCAACACTGTCTTTTGTTTCAACGATTTTATTTTTCGCCATACGATCTTTTTATTTTTCTTTTTTAAATATGCAGAGAAATAATAAACGTTTGCTTTTGGTTTCAAATGCTTCGGGATAACCGTCGCCTTTTAAATTGTAGCAAATGGTCAACAGATCATTCTCGTATTTATAAATGGCCATAAAATGTTTGCCGATGTTCACACCTTCTTTGCCGTAAATATCCATTTTACCGTTATTGAATTGTGCAATGCCTTTGTCAACACTCTCGGCAGTGAACGTATAATTACTGTCGCTGATGACAAGTTTTTGTTTATCGAAACTGGCGATGGGCAAAGCTGCTCCGCCCATTTCCTGTCTTACAGGAATCCAAGTACCGTTTAATTTATTTGAATGAGAAGTAGTATTTTTTGTGCTGCTGCAACTGATACCGAATATAAGCAGTGAAATAAAAATTATTGATCGCATAAATTAGGTTTGAAGAAGAAAGGTAGAAAAATTTTAAATCATTTCAATAAACCCAAATGTGTATGTTTGAAAGAGTCCGTGAATTTTAACCCGTAACCCATTATCCGGTCAAAAGAAGAATGTGCATACAATAATAAACCTGATGCGATTAAAATATTATCCTTCAAAAAAAAGCCTGCGGTAATAAAAATGACCGCAACTAATTTGTGATGAAATAAATTATAGCTGTACGCGCCAATTTTTGTGTTAACTAAATATCCAAGCATCGAAATATCGGGGCTAAAAAATAGCATAAACCATAACCACCAAGGTAATGAGATGGGTAAAGCATACAAGCCAATTAAGGCTAATGCCAATTGTGCAACTTGTTCGAGGGATAATATTATTTTCATGATTTTTTATTTTATACAAAATTGAGCAGTTGTATAAAATAAATCCCTTAACAAAAGATAATTAATTTATTTTTTTGCTTTTTAAAATTCTGTTCCTGATTCTGCTTAAACTAATTGGAGTGATACCGAGATAATTGGCAATATATTGTTGCGGTATACGCTCTAATATTTTTTGCTTATTCTGACTGTTAAGAAGTTTAATATATCTTTCTTCGGGCTTATCCATCAATAAACTAACCATTCTTTCTTCTAAACCAATTGCTAAATACTCGGATAATTTTCTGCCAAATCTGCCCCATGAGTTTTCTTTATCAAATAACTCTGACAATAGGCTGTAGGGAAATACTATAATCTTTGTTTGTTCCAGTGCTTCGATTGTAATTTGTGATGGGCTATTAGTGATGCAACTTATATACCCGCTAACGAGATTATTTTCAAAATAAAAATAAGTTGTTATTTCTTCCCCTGTAGCTTTTGTATAAAATTGCCGCATACTACCTTCCATGATAAATCCTGCACGTTTTTCTTTCTCACCTTCTTTAATAAAAGTCCTCCCTTTTGGAATTATGATTTCTTTGCAATGCCCAAATAATTGAAGCCATTCCTTCTCGCCAATAACACTGAAAGAATTTATAAGTTGATGTAAAGGATGCACTTTTTTTCGCAAAGATAATTTTTAAAATGTTTCAATCTTTGATGCAACGAGTTCCAAAAGTACAAGTGAGCAATTCTTCCACTGGAAGAATTCAAGGCAACAGACGATGCCACTTTTTCTACAGCTCACTAAAAAATAAATTTGGTGCAACTAAATAATTTAGTAAATTGCATCTAAATTCATTAGTTATGAGTTACGCCGGAAAAAATCTTCGTTACCTGCGCAAATTGCGCGGATGGACACAGGAAGAATGTGCCAACAAATTAAAAGTAAAACGTTCTTTGATCGGTGCTTATGAAGAAGAACGTGCCGAACCTAAATTGGAAGTGCAGAAAATCCTTTGCGACATCTTTAAAATAAGTTTTGAAGACCTCTTATTAAAAGATATGACCAATGCAAAAGGTGCCAGTTACTTAGATCAGCGGCGCAAATTAAAAATGAGTGAAGCTACTGTTGCTGAAATTCAGTTTGTTCCCGTAAAAGCAGCGGCAGGTTATATGGCAGGTTATGCAGATCCTGATTTTTTAGACGAGTTGAATACTTTCACTTTGCCGATGTTGGCTCCCGGACAATACCGTGCTTTTGAAATACTCGGCGATAGTATGTTACCTACACCCAGCGGCAGCGTGATCGTGGGTGAAAAGATCGATGATCTTGATGAATTGAAGAACAGTAATACTTATGTCGTTTTATCAAAGAGCGAAGGTGTGGTGTATAAACGTGTGATGAAAAATAACAGGGCAAAAAATAAATTGACTTTGATCAGTGATAATCCGCAGTATGAACCTTATCATGTAAATGCGGAAGATGTTTTAGAAGTGTGGAAAGCAGTTTACATTATGCAGAAAGCAAATACGGTTCAGCGTTGGGATGTAAATCAATTGGCGGGTATCGTAAATAATCTGCAGGAACAGGTAACGAGTTTAAAAAAGAAAATGAATTAAATATGTAAGTTTGATGTGTTAGTAAGTAAAAGCTCCGATTTCTATCGGAGCTTTTTTTATTGCATTTGAATGATGGCATCATCCGCAATGGCAAAAACAGTTTCCTTCTTTTTAGGTTCAATAAAATGCAAGCCTGTAAATCTGCTGAAAGCAGGAAGCACTGCATATTCTTTCCCGAAATAAAAACAGGGAAAACGTAAACTCTGTTTGGCAATGCCGTTTAGTCTAATGCCGGGATGAATATGTCCGGTGAAAGAATATAATGCTGAATCATTTGTTGCTGAATTGATATCATGCACAAAGCGAAATTTACCAATTGTCATTTCACTTTGATGAATTTGAATATTTGCATTCTGATACCATTGATCTTTTAAAATATCGTGATTGCCTTTTATCAAATGAAAATGAATGGATGCAAGATCTTTTCTCCATTTTTCAAACAATTGTATCTCTTTATTGGCTTCGCTGTGAAAAAGATCACCCACAATAATTAATTGCTGCGGATTGAAAGAACTGATTTGATCGATCAAGCACTGAATATCTTCTTTAAAAACATTTTGCGGAATGCCGATACCGCTTTTCCGGAAATGGCCTGTTTTGCCGAAATGAAGGTCGGACAATATCAAAGCTTTTTCTTCCTCCCAAAACAAACATCTTTTCGGCGATAGCCAAAAATTATTTCCTTGTAATTTGTAATAAACAGGCACACTCATGCTACTAATAAATGGTAAAACTAAAATAATCACAATACTATTGTTTTTAATTATTAGTTTTCGTTACTTTATAGACTTAAAATTTTATTACCTCAACCAAAACTAAATTTATGTCAGACGCATTTACAGATGAAACAACCGGACCAGAATACGGTAGTTTAAAAACATTGACAGTTCTTACTTTTATCGGAAGTGCCATTGGATTTTGCGGTGGTATCTGGCAATTTATTCATGCTGAAAAAGGTGTTGCAGATATGGAAGCTGCGATGAATAATCCTGATTTACCTGATTTTGCAAAAAAAATGATGACACCGGAAGCTTTGGAAGCTGCAAAACTGCAAGCCGCTAACAAATTACCACTTCTTATTATCGGATTATTAGGTGTGATCTTATGCACCGTTGGTGCGATGCAAATGCGAAAATTAAAACAACAGGGTTATTATTTATGGCTGATTGGAGAGATTCTTCCTGTTATTGGCAGTGTTTTATTTTTAGGTGCTGCTGCATTTGCCGGTGGTTTTATGGTGTATATTATTTACGGAATTTTAGTGTTATTCATCATTCTTTACACACTGCAACGCAAATATCTAATCAATAAATAATTCTCATTGATTTTAAAAAGAGCAGATAAGATGAAATATTTTATCTGCTTTTTTATTTTTCCAATTGTGATTGCATTCTTTTAATGCGGTCTTCCATTTTTTCTGAAGAAAGACTATTTCTTTGAAGGTCATCTACTTTAATGGGGAAACAAAATGGCGTTAACTGTTTTGGAAAACTGATAATGATGTTGCCTTCTTTAATTCTTTGCAAAGCATTACGCAAACGAACTTCTTCCATTTGCTGATCAAATACTTCCTGATAAGCCTGGTGTAATAAAATGTTATTCGGTTCATATTCACTGAAAACCCTGAAAAGCAGTCCTGCAGAGGATTGTAAATGCCTTGCTTTTTTTTGTTCACCGGGATAGCCCTGAAATATCAATCCGCCGATCACTGCAATATCCCTGAATTTTCGACTTGCCATTTCTGCACTATTCACACTTTTTTGAATATCGTTCAATAAATTTTCAGAAGCAAATAATTCAGACACATTACTGTCATCAAGAGGAATGGGTTGATCGCTCAATAATTCAAAACCATAATCATTCATCGCAATGGAAAAAGTGATCGGCGTTATTTGTCCGATACGATATGCTAATAATGCAGCCATTGCTTCATGCACCAATCTTCCTTCAAAAGGATATACAAATAAATGATAGCCGTCTTTTGTTTCGATCTGTTCTATCAATAATTCATTTGCTTTGGGTACATGAGATAACTCTTTTTGCAGATCGAATAAAGGCAGCAATGCTTTTAATTCAATCGGTAATTTTTTTCTTGATGAAGAAGATACGCTGTCCAATGTTTTACGTAGCATCAAACCAAGATTGGCTGAGAGTGACATTCTGCCACCGGTCCAACTTGGCACAATTGATTTTTTTGAGGAAGATGGTTTAACGATCGCCGTCATTTCTTTAATACCGATCAATTCTACATTTCTTCCTGCCAAAGTAAAAACTGTGCCGGGTTCCATACGACTCACAAACCATTCTTCCACCACACCAATAAATTTTCCATTCATTAATTTTACTTTAAGCATCGCATCGCTAACAATAGTGCCGATATGCATTCGATGACGCATGGCAATTCTTCTGTTCGTTATTTTAAACAAACCATTTTCAATTTCCACTTTTTTATATTCATCATAATGCTGCAATGCAATACCACCTTCGGTGATATTATGCAAAATGGACCGCCACTCATCTTCAGTAATATCATTAAAACAATAAGTGGTTTTAATTTCTTTAAAAATTTCATCCGGTCTGAAACCTTCTCCCACAGCGAGTGTGCAGAGATATTGTGTCAATACGTCAAAACACAAAAGTATTGGCTCTTTACTTTCAATGATATTTTCTTTGATGGCTTGCTGCAATGCAGCCGATTCCATTAATTCCAAAGAATGTGTGGGAAGAAAAAATATTTTACTGATATCGCCGGGAGCATGACCACTTCTTCCTGCACGTTGTAAAAACCGGGCAACACCTTTGGGTGAGCCTACTTGGATCACTGTATCAACCGGACGAAAATCAACACCGAGATCTAAACTTGCTGTGCATACAACCGCTTTTAATTTTTGAGTATGCAATGCATCTTCGATCCAATTCCTTAATTCTCTTTCAATGCTTCCGTGATGTAATGCAATGGCGCCGGCAAATTGCGGCGCAATATTCAATATGGTTTGATACCATGTTTCACTCATACCTCTTGTATTGATGAAGATAAGTGTGGTATTGCTTTGCTCGATGATGGGAATTATTTTATCTGCCAATTTAATTCCGAGATGACCGGCCCATGGATATTTTTCTATTTCATCAGGGATAATCGTTTCTACTTTAATTTTTTTATCCAATTTAGCCTGAACAATGACTCCTTTTTGTTTTAATGGATTTAATAAAACTTCATTGGCTTGTTGAAGATTACCAATTGTGGCAGAAATACCCCATAGAGAAAGATGACGGTTAGAACCCCTGTCATCAGTCATCTGTTTTCTGTCAACTATATTCACGAGTCTACTTATGGCAAGCTCTACTTGCACGCCACGTTTACTTCCCATCAATTCATGCCATTCATCAACTGTTATGATTTTTAAAGATTGAAATAATTCGGAATTATTTTTTTGTGCCAATCGCAAATGCAAACTCTCCGGAGTAATGATGAGCACTTCGGGCATATTGCGTTTTTGTTTTTGACGCTCAGAAACCTCTGTATCACCATTTCGAATACCGATCTTCCAATTCATTCCTAACTCATCAATCACTTCTTCCATTGCCCTGCCAATATCTTTTGCCAAAGCACGGAGTGGCGTGATCCACAATAATTGCAAACCATTACTTTTTTTCGTTTGATAATGATCAGGGTGTTGATTGATGAATTGAATCAATGCACCGAGAAAAACTGAAAAAGTTTTACCGCAGCCGGTAGGAGCATTTACCAATCCGCTTTTATTATGAAGAATATGCTGCCAGGTTTCTTCCTGAAATGCAAATGGCCGGAAGCCTTTGTCGGCAAGCCATTCAGAAATGGTACTATATCCTTTGCTTTTATCCATATCAGGTGAACAAATAAATTTTCAGTCCGGCGAATTTGTACTGCACAATTTATACATTACACCATTCATCTTAATCAACAACTGCTCATGTTAGAAAAAATATTTCATTTAAAAGAGCATCATACATCAGTACGAACAGAAGTATTGGCAGGGCTGACTACCTTCTCAACAATGGCTTATATTTTAGTTGTGAATCCATTGATCTTATCTAAGACGGGAATGGATTTCAATGCAGTGGTCGTGTCAACGGCATTGGCTGCTGCCATAGGCTGTTTGATGATGGCATTGTATGCGAATCTTCCCATTGCACAGGCACCCGGTATGGGATTGAATGCATTCTTTGCTTATACCATTGTTTTGGGAATGGGTTATACATGGCAATTTGCATTGACCGCGGTTTTTCTGGAAGGCATTTTATTTATCATTCTTTCATTGTTGAATGTACGTGAATTGATCATCAACAGCATCCCATTGAATTTAAAATATGCGATCTCAGTTGGTATCGGTCTTTTTATTGCGTTGATAGGATTGGTGAATGCAGGCATTGTTGAAACGGGGATGATCCATATCGGCGATAATAAATTGGATGGTGTGATTGTGAAATTAGGCAATATGAAATCTCATGCAGCCATCTTAGTTGTAGTTGGATTACTGATCAGCGCAGTATTGATGTATAAAAAGAAAAGTGCTGCATTGTTGACAGGAATATTGGCTGCAACAATCGTTGGGATTCCATTTGGGTTAACACATTTACCGGATGGCGGAAAGTTGATCAGCATGCCTCCATCCATTGCCCCCGTTTTTTTCAAGATGCAATTTGATAAAATATTTTCTTGGGATATGATTATCATTTTATTCACTTTATTAAGCGTGAATTTATTTGATACGGTGGGCACCTTGATCGGTTGTTCTTCTGCAGCTGGATTATTAAAAGACGGCAAAGTGCCGAATGTAAAAAAAGCTTTATTATCTGATGCTGTTGCCACAACTTCTGCGGGTATTTTAGGAACAAGTGTGATAAGTTGTTATGTTGAAAGTGCCGCCGGTATTGCATCTGGTGGGAGGACGGGGTTAACAACTTTTACAGTTGCCATCATGTTTTTGTTATCCTTATTCTTTGCGCCTTTGTTTGCAATGATCCCCGCTTCGGCAACTTCTTCTGCATTAATTATTGTTGGACTATTGATGATGGGTGAAGTGCGGCATATTGATTTTTCTGATATCACTAATTCATTGCCTGCTTTTTTAGCAATTGTAATGATGCCGTTTACTTATAGTATTGCAGAAGGGATCAGCTTTGGAATGATCAGTTATGTTTTGATCAAAGTATTAAGTGGTCGCTATAAAGAAATAAGTATAGTAATGTATGTACTTGCTGTTTTATTTATTATTGGACTTACAATGAAATAATAAATTACTAATCTTTTTTTGGGAATGCTTTTTCCAGCAGATTGAATATGAGCTCTTCTATTTTTAAAGATACTTTGTCTAAAATGGTGCTGACAGCATCCTGCACTTTAGGAATGGAAAGAACAGTATTTAAAATTGTATTTTTCCTGAGAAATGCTGCTCTTTTAAAAATGCTGTTTCGTATCAATAGCGAATAGTTATCCTGCAAAAATTCCCAGTTGTTTTCTAATTTATCTTCTAATTCCTCTTTTCTTGCATGCAATGCATCAATTTTTTCATTCAATGTATCGAGGCTTGTAATATTATTCTTTTTCATCGGAATTTTGTTTTAGAACGATACGGATAACCGGATTAATGAAAAATGATTTTCTGAACAATGTGATCAATAACGTAATAATAACAAGAATGCCGGTTGTGATACCGAAGCCTGCAGCATTGCTATGGAGCATCTCTGCCAGCCAGAAACTGATGCTGATACCTGCAAATATTAAAATGAGGAAAAGCATAAAGAGAGAAACAACGAGCCAAACTATGATGCCGCTGGTCTTTGCATTTGTGCGCAGCAATTCTAATTTAAAAATATCAATCCTTAACTCAACATATTCCTGCAGGAGCTTTTTATTGCTGAGCAAAAATTCGATAATCGTTTGTTCGCTTTCCATGTTAATGATTATTGCATGAATTTACGAATTAAAATGGCTTGGGTGAAAGAAGATTTAATATCAATTGATCGATTTAATAATGCCGTCTGCTTTTTTAATGAAATAAAGTTTCCGGTTTTCGAGATAATCGATATTATTCGATGTCCTGCTTTTTACGGCACGAATATCAAAGTCATGGAAAAGCTTATAACTTTTTTCTGATAAAAAATTGATTGTATTTTGATCGTGTGCCAGTAAGATCTTTGTAAAATGATACATATCCTCAAAACCTTTGAAAGCCATATCACTCGGCCTTCCTGCATATTTTGTTTTGTAATTGCTGATAAATAAATTTACAAGTTTATCTGTCTTCGGAAAATTATAAGGTGTTGAATAAACAATATCCACTCCTTTACAATCCGGTTTATCTAAATCTTTAATGCCATCCCATGTAGGCATTCCGATGGCAATTGAAATATAATCAGGAGATGCGCTTAAAGCCCTGACCAAGCGCAGGCCAAAAACTTCATTAATGGTTCCGCAGATGACGACATTTTTTTTGGTACTGTCTAAAGCGAATAAAACATTCCTTGTATTAAATGTATCAGAAAGTTCAACTGTTTTTATTTTTAAAGGAATAGCTGCAGTAGTTTTTGCAGATTCAGCAAAAAAAGATTGGATCAAATCTTCTACAACACCTTTTTTTCTGAACATCACGATATTACCTGTTGCATAGTATTTCTGCAGGTGTTTATACAACTCTTCGCAATGTGCACGCAATGTGGAATTGAGAATAACGAAATAAGGGTTGTTTTTGATGCCGATATCATTGGGATAAGTTGAAGAGATCAGCGGTATCTTTTTAAGCAATGCAAAATCTGCCAACGGTTTTATCTCAGCACGATTGGTAAATGATGCAATGATGAGTGATACATCATTCAACTCTTTTTTTTGAATGATTGAATTGATACTTGCGCTCTTTGTATCGTACACAAAAACTTCTGCATTGATGCCTTCTTGTTGTAAAGAATCAATGGCCATCATCACACCGTTATAAAAATCCAATCCAGGTAAAACAGATTTGGGAAGATTATTAATGCCTGCTTTGTAAGTATCGCCATCAAATGCCGAGTCGAGATAAATGGGAGAGAATACAGCAATTTTATAATGCTTTGCTTCCGTTTGTGCAAATAGAACATTTGTAAAAAATGCAAAACAAAAAAATAAAAAAAAGCGACAAATTAATCTCATAAAACAAAAGTTAATCATTATTCCCATTCAATTGTTGCAGGTGGCTTGCTGCTGATATCATATACTACACGATTAATACCGCGAACATTATTGATGATCTCGTTCGAAATATTGGCAAGGAACTCATAAGGTAAATGCGCCCAATCTGCGGTCATTCCATCTACAGAAGTCACAGCACGCAAAGCGACAGTAAATTCATACGTTCTTTCATCACCCATTACACCCACACTTTTAACCGGCAATAAAATAGTACCTGCTTGCCATACTTTTTCATAGAGCCCCGTTTCTTTTAAACCTTTGATATAAATATGATCAGCTTCCTGTAACATAGCAACTTTTTCTTTTGTAATATCACCTAATATCCTGATGGCCAAACCCGGTCCGGGAAAAGGATGACGATGAATCATCTCTGCAGGAATACCTAATTCCAATCCAACTTTTCTTACTTCATCTTTAAATAAAAATCGTAATGGTTCAACCAGTTCCAGGTGCATGTAAGAAGGCAAGCCCCCAACATTATGGTGCGACTTGATGGTTTGTGATGGGCCATGTACACTAACACTTTCAATCACATCAGGATATATCGTTCCCTGACCTAAAAAACTAACACCAACTACTTTTTTTGCTTCCTGTTGAAAAATATCAATGAATAATTTGCCGATTATTTTTCTTTTTGTTTCAGGATCTGATTGCCCGGCAAGCTCTTTATAAAATAAATCTTTAGCGTCAATCCCTGTAACATTAAGATCGAGCTGTTTGTATGTTTCTAAAACCTGTTCAAATTCATTTTTGCGGAGCACACCATTATCAACAAAAATGCCGTGCAGATTTTTACCAATCGCTTTGCTGATCAGAGTTGCAGCCACTGTACTGTCAACACCGCCGCTTAATGCCATGATCACATGAGCATCTCCGATTTGTTTTTTTAACTGTTCAACTGTTTCATGAACAAAAGAAGCCGGCGTCCAGTTCTGGCTGCATTCGCAAATATGTACAAGAAAATTTTTAATAATTTTTTTTCCTTCAGTGGAATGATATACTTCAGGGTGAAATTGTAAACCGTACAATGGATGACCGCTGTCATCAGTCATCTTTTGTCTGTCATCTATTCTTTTGAATGCTGCAACCGGAATACTTTCAGTAGTTGCCAATATTTCGAAACCATCAGGCAATGCAACAATTGAATCGCTGTGACTCATCCAAACCTGTGAGTTATTATTTACATCATTCAATAAAATATCTTCTTTTATTTTTTCGAGTTTGGCTCTGCCGTATTCGCGTTTATTGCTTTTATCAACGCGTCCGCCAAATTCTTTCGCTGTTAGTTGTGCGCCGTAACAAACGCCGAGAACAGGTAATTTTTTTATGAAAGAAGGAATATCAACGGTCGGAGCATTTTCTTCATTTACACTGAATGGAGAACCGCTGAGAATGATACCCTTTAAACTATTATCAATGGAGAACGATTTGTGGTAAGGAATGATCTCGCAATATACATTGGCTTCTCTTACGGCACGGGCTATGAGTTGTGTATATTGGCTGCCGAAGTCGAGGATGAGAATTTTTTCTGTCATGCGCAAATGTAAAAGAATTAAGATGATTAGCGGTGAATTGAGGCACAGGAATGGTTAGAAATTCACAAATGTTTTTTCTATCTTGCTCAAATAATTTAATAACATGAAAAATATTGTACTTACAGTATTGCTTGGTGCTTTCTTTTTATCCGGTTGTGACGAATTTCTCGGAAGAAGAGTGAAGGGAAGTGGTAATATCGTTTCGGAGCAAAGAAATATTCGCATGGCAAGTAAGATAAAACTTGCAGGCAGTTATGATGTGGAACTTACCAAAAGTTCGTCTACTTCAGTAAAAGTGGAAGCAGACGATAATCTGATGTCACATATCATTATTGAAAATGAAGGAGATTGGCTGGTCATCAAGTCCAGAGATCATGAAAGATTAATAGCAACCAAGACCATTAAAATCTATATCACTACGGATCAATTAGAAGTTGTGGAATTAGCAGGAAGCGGTAATATCATAGGAAAAGACAAGTTTACCGCAGATAATAAATTGGAACTGCACATTGCAGGAAGTGGGAATATGGACTTACAGATCAATGCTCCGAAAGTAAAGGCTGAGATTGCAGGAAGTGGCAATATGACAATTGCCGGAGAGACGAAAGATGAAGAAATACGCATTGCCGGTCACGGCGATTATAAAGCTGAAAATCTGAAAGCAGAAAATGCCGAGATACATATTGCAGGAAGCGGCAATGTAAAAGTATTTGCTGATAACACACTTGATATCAATATTGCCGGAAGTGGAAGCGTTTTTTATAAAGGAAATCCCAAAGTTTCTCAACATATTGCAGGCAGCGGAGAAATAAAGCAATTGCAGTAGGTATCTTGCTGACTCTGATTTTCAGGAATATTGAATTGGTTATTTTATTCAAAAAGAACATTTTCGGATGTTCTTTTTTGATGAATACAAATATTTTGATGAACCAACCTCTTTATTTTACTACAAAATTGCACTTCTGTCGATTACAATAAGTTACAATTACAAACGTTATAGAGTGAGTTAAAATGCATTATCCTTTGAAAAGAAGGCATTATTTGTTTGTATAATAGTGCCGAAAAACCATTCATTTCTTTAAACCCAGTGAAAATGGAAAAAGGATACAGGATATTATTAGCAGAAGATGAAGCAAAATTGAGTCAGGTAATTCAGGAAGAGTTGAACAATCATGGATTTAAGACCGACGTTGCTTTTGATGGGCAGATCGCTGAAAAATTATTTAATCAGCATCAATATTCTCTTGTCTTATTAGACATCAATCTTCCTTATAAAAATGGGTTGGCGCTTTGTAAAGAGTTTCGCGCTATTAACAAAAATATTCCGATTATCATGCTGACTGCCTTGGGTGAACTGCAGGATAAAATGGATGCTTTTGGTGTAGGTGCAGATGATTATATCGTTAAGCCTTTTCATTTTGATGAACTGTTTGCAAGAATAAAAGTTTCTTTGAAAAGATCAGACGCGACAGATGCAAATCAAACAAATATTGATGTTGAAGATCTTCATATAGATTTCACTACTAAAACTGTAACAAGGGCTGGAAGTGAAATTCCGCTTACGGCCAAAGAGTTTTCCTTATTGACATTACTTGCCAATAACAGGAATAAAGTAATATCAAAGCAGGAAATACTGGAAAAAGTATGGGACCTTAATTTCGATACAGGAACCAATACCATTGAAGTGTATATCAGTTTTCTCCGCAATAAGATCGATAAAAAATTTGAAGAAAAATTGATTCATACCAAACCGGGCTTTGGTTATTATATGAAATAATAGACTGTTATGAATCTGAAAATTCGCTTTGCAGCCCTTTTTGCGTCTTTTGTGACTATAGTCTTGGTTATTAGTTTTATAGCCATTTATACACTTTATAATAACTATACTTTTGAAGGCACCGTCAAACCAAAAAGTCTTGAATTGATTTTAGGATATGTTTTTGGAGGTGCAGTGTTTATCACTTTATTAACTTCTGTTGTATTTGTAAGGCAAGTATTAAGCCCTTTGATTAAGTTGAGCACGCAAATGCAGCAAACTACAGAACTGAATCTTTCTGAACAATTGGATATTGGGAAGGGCAAAAAAGAAGTGAATCAGATTGCCAGGAATTTTAATGCTATGCTCGAAAGATTAAATCAGGCATTTGAATCTCAAAAAAACTTTGTACATCATGCTTCGCATGAGTTAAGAACACCATTGGCTACGATGCTTTCTCAAACTGAATCTGCTTTACGAAAAGATCTTTCCAAAGAAGAATACAGAAAGGTATTGGAGTCATTGCAGGAAGATCAGATAGGCTTGATAGATCTCACCAACTCATTATTGTTATTATCACAGTACGAAAAGATACAATCTTCAAGCAAATGGCCTTTAATGCGCATTGATGAAGTATTGTACGATACGATCAGTGCAACCAAGAAAATGTTAAATGGCGTTGATGTTGAATTACAATTCACCAATGTGCCTGATGATGAAGATGAATTAATGATCAAAGGAAATGAAGCATTGTTAAAAGTCGCTTTCAGTAACTTAATTAAAAATGCATGGCAATATTCTTCAAATAAAAAAGTAGTTGTAACAATTGATGCGAAGGATCAAATGATCTAGGTCTATTTCGACAATCATGGCAGCATGCTTTCAGATTCGGAAATTGAAAAATTGAAAGTACCTTTTTTCAGAGGCAGCAATGCAACAAATGTAAAAGGATTCGGGTTGGGGCTTTCCATTGTTCAACGAATCATAATTCTGCATCACGGCAATTTCGAATACAGTTTTGTTGAACCGTTTACAAACCGTTTTACTACTTCATTTATGGTAGGGGCATAAAAAAACAGTCAACCTTCGGCCGACTGTTCTTCCGTAAAATTTATTCAATTAAGCTTTTGCAGCTTTCCTTTTTGCTAATTTACTTTTCAGGTTGGCAGCTTTATTCTTATGAATAATACCGCGTTTAGCCAATTTATCGATCATAGAAACTACATCAGGTAATTTTTCGTCATAAACTTTCTTATCATCAGAAGTTTTTAATTCACGAATAGCATTACGGGTAGTTTTACCATAATACTTATTTCTGTCTCTGCGTTTGGCTGCTTGCCTGCTGTCTTTTTTAGTCGCTGAATGATTTGCCATATTTCCTTTTTAAGGACGGCAAAGGTAAGGGCTAACATTTAAACTGTGAAATTTTAAATGAAAAAAATTACAAGCTCTGGATTTGCTGTGGTTTACCATATCGGCAATAATGGACTCCTGAACGGGAATTTTAACAGATTTACGCCCTCAAACCACGATATTTGCGTTCATTTCTCAAAAGCAGTAACCTATCAAAATGAAGGATTTTTCGTACATCACCAATTCTCATCCTGAGTATATTGAAAGTTTATATCAAGATTTTATAAAAGATCCAGCTCTTGTTGACCCGGAATTGAAGAAATTTTTTGAAGGATTTGATTTTGCAGTTTCGAACAAGCAAGCTGCTGCTTCAACAAACGGGCAGCTTAAAAATCTTCCTGAAAATATTGATTGGTTTACTGAAGTGAATGCATACAGAATGATTCTCGGTTATCGCAATAAAGGGCATTTAATTGCAAAAACTAATCCTATCAGAGAAAGAAAAGATCGTCACGCCAATTTGGATATTGCTTTTTTTGGATTAAAGGAAAGTGATTTAAATAAAGAATTACATGTTGGTAATTTGCTTGGATTAGGATCAACATCTTTACGAAATATCATCACACAGCTCCAAAAATGGTATGCTTCGAATCTTGGTATTGAATTCAAATACATTACCGATCAGGCAAAAATTGATTGGTTAACAAATGAAGTCGAAAATAATTTTTCAACGCAATTATCAATTTCTAAAAGAAAACGCATTTTAGAAAAGTTGAATCAAGGTGTGATGTTTGAAAAATTCCTGCACACTAAATATGTGGGACAGAAAAGATTTTCATTGGAAGGCGGCGAAACAACCATTGCAGCATTAGACTCTATCATCACCACAGCGGCAAATCATGATGTGCAGGAAGTGGTGATAGGAATGGCGCATCGCGGAAGATTGAATGTATTGGCAAACATCATGGGCAAAACCTATGAACAGATTTTCAGTGAGTTTGAAGGAACTGCAAAAGTGGATCAAACAATGGGAAGCGGTGATGTAAAGTACCATATGGGTTATGGCAGTGATGTACAAACAGCAGATGATAAAAGTATTCATCTGAAACTAATGCCCAATCCTTCACATTTGGAGGCTGTAGATCCCGTAGTGCTTGGTTTTGCAAGGGCAAAGGCTGATGTATTGTACAACAGCGACTTTGATAAAATACTTCCCATATTGATTCATGGCGATGCATCAGTTGCAGGACAAGGAATTGTATATGAGATATTACAAATGTGCAATTTGAAAGGTTATTATACCGGCGGTACTATTCATTTTGTAATCAACAATCAAATCGGATTCACAACAGATTTTGATGATGCAAGAAGTGCTGATTATTGTACTTCAGTGGCAGCAATGATACAGGCACCTGTATTGCATGTAAATGGTGATGATGCAGAAGCTGTTGTTAAGTGTGCAGAGATCGCAACACGTTATCGTCAGGAATTTAATTCTGATATTTTTATTGATATGGTTTGTTATCGTCGTCACGGTCATAACGAAGGTGATGATCCTAAATACACGCAACCGCAGTTGTATGCATTGATCGATAAACATCCTAATCCGCGTGAAGTGTACACTGCTTATTTATTGGAGACAGGAGAAAGCGATGCAAAAGAATTGGCGAAAGAAATGGAGAAAAAATTCTGGGCCGATCTGCAGGAAAGATTAGATGAGATCAAACAACATCCATTACCGTACAAATATCAGGCACCCGAAATTGCATGGAAGAGTTTGCGAAAGGCAACTAACGAAGACTTTGACATATCACCGATAAAAGCGATTGATGAAGAGAGATTAAGGAATCTATTCAAAGGGATTATGTCATGGCCGGATGATTTTAAGCCATTGAAAAAAGTGGAAAAATTATTGCAGGAAAAAATTAAGTTATTAGAAACGGAAAATAAAATTGACTGGGCAACCGGAGAGTTGTTGGCTTATGCATCCATCGTTACAGAAAATAAAATTGTTCGCATGAGCGGACAAGATGTGAAGCGTGGTACATTCTCTCATCGTCATGCTGTTTTGCGTGATGAAGAGACCAACAAAGGCTATAATCGATTAAAAAATTTACAGGAAGGGCAGCAAAAGTTCCGCATTTATAACTCTTTATTGAGTGAGTATGGCGTGTTGGGATTTGAATATGGTTATGCATTAGCAAATCCCGATTCATTGGTTATCTGGGAAGCGCAGTTTGGCGATTTCAGTAATGGGGCACAAACAATCATTGATCAGTTTTTGGTTGCTGGTGAACAAAAATGGAACAGGATGAATGGCGTTGTAATGCTCTTGCCGCATGGGTTTGAGGGTCAGGGTCCTGAACACAGCAGTGCCAGAATGGAACGTTATTTACAAATGTGTGCTGAATTGAATTTGGTGATCACAAATATCACAACTGCTGCAAATTTGTTTCATGTGATGAGAAGACAAATCACCTGGCAATTCAGAAAACCATTGATCAATTTTTCACCAAAAGCTTATTTGCGTTATCCCGGAAGTTATAGTCCGGTGAATGATTTCACACAAGGCAGATTTAAAGAAGTGATTGATGATGTATTCATCCCCGATGCAGCAACAGTGAAGAAGGTTTTATTTTGTACCGGCAAATTATATTTTGAATTAGCAGAAAAGCAATTGAAAGAAAATATTCTTGATGTTGCTATAATACGATTGGAACAAATATATCCTTTGCCGCAAAAACAACTGAATGAGTTGTACAAAAAATACAGTAAAGCTGTATGGTTTTGGGTGCAGGAAGAGCCATTGAATATGGGAGCAGCATCTTTCTTAAAAATGAACTTACAAAATATTAATTTTGGAGTGATCAGCCGAAATGCAAGCGCAGCAACGGCTACAGGTTATGCCAAAGTTCATGCACAGGAACAAAAGGAAATTATTGATACTGCATTTAGTATCTGATGTGCAGATATGTAAATGAGTATATGTGCAGATGAATAAGTAATAGAAAGTTGAAGTGAGTGACACAACGATGATGCCATGAAAACAAAAGTTTGCAAAATAATTAAGAAAATAATTTTATGATCGATATTAAAGTTCCGTCAGTTGGAGAATCTATCAGCGAAGTCACTTTGTTGAAATGGACAAAGAAGGAAGGTGATTATGTTGAACGTGATGAAGTGATCGCTGAATTGGAAAGTGAAAAAGCAACTTTTGAAGTGAATGCCGAAAAAGCAGGAACATTAAAAAGATTGGCCAATGAAGGTGATACAATACTTATTGGCAGTGTATTAGCGCAGATCGATGAAACAGCCGTTAAGCCTGTTGACAGTGTACAGATCACAGATGACAGTAAGAAAAAAGAAGAAACTCAAAAGGTTGTTTCAAGCCCCCCTTCAAGGGATGGAGATATCAAAGCTACACCCGTTGCCAACGCAATCATTGCCGACAAAAAAGTTGATCCAAGTTCTATTACAGCATCAGGATACGGCGGCAAAATTTTAAAACATGATGTGCTGGATGCATTATCTCATCCCGGCAAAAAAGCATTTGACGGCGCTGAACTATTCAGTAGAAATGTGCGTACTGAGAAGATGAGTAACCTTCGCAAAACCATCAGCAAAAGATTGGTGGAAGCAAAAAATACTACAGCCATGCTCACCACTTTTAATGAAGTGGATATGGGAGCCATTATGGATATACGCAAAAAGCATAAGGACAAATTCAAAGAATCGCATGGTGTTAATTTGGGCTTTATGAGTTTTTTTACAAAGGCATCTGCGATTGCGTTAAGCGAATGGCCAACAGTGAATGCTTACATTGACGGCGATCAAATTATTTATCATGATTATGCCGATATAAGCATTGCCGTAAGCACACCACGAGGATTAACTGTTCCTGTTATCAGAAATGTGGAAAGCCTCAGTATGGCTGATGTGGAGAAGAAAGTAGTGGAACTCGCTGCAAAAGCGCGTGACAGTAAATTAACCGCAGATGAATTAACCGGCGGTACTTTCACCATCACAAACGGCGGTGTGTTCGGAAGTTTAATGAGTACGCCGATTATCAATATTCCGCAGAGTGCAATTTTGGGAATGCATAAAATTCAGGACAGACCCATGGCTATTAACGGCAAAGTGGAGATACGCCCGATGATGTATTTGGCATTGAGCTATGACCACAGGATCGTTGATGGAAGAGAAAGCGTAAGCTTCTTGGTTCGTGTAAAAGAATTATTGGAAAATCCTGAATTGATCTTGTTGGGAAAAGATCCCGTAAAAACATTGTTGGAATTATAGACTTCGATTTACAGAATTACTGTTGATTTTTAGGATATTTAAGCGATTGTAAATGCAATCGCTTTTATTTTAACCATGAGATTTCAATCATATTTTAATACTGCTGTTATATTAATTAAAGAATATGACGGAATTATTCCGTTGACACATTTTTTAAAACAATATTTTTCGCAGCATAAAAAACATGGATCGAAAGACAGAAAATATATCACTCATTTATGTTATTGTTACTATCGATTAGGTCATTCATTAAACGAATTAAGTATTGAAGAAAAATTAAGAACGGCTATTTATTTGTGTAATGACTCAGCAGGAGAGTGGAATATTCTATTTGATGAAACATGGAATAATTGGAGTGCTGAAATATATGAACGGATTTCATTCATTCAAACAAAATATCGAACTTTTTCTATTCAGGATATTTTTCCATGGAAAGACGAATTAAGTGAAAATATTGATACCATTGTATTTGCAGCATCTCATTTAATTCAACCTGATCTTTTTTTACGCATCCGTCCCAATCATGAAGAAACAGTTATTGAAAAACTGCAAACAAATAAAATTGCATTTCAGCAATTATCTTCTACCTGTTTGGAATTACCCAATGCAAGTAAAATTGATGACATTTTAAGTATTGATGAGGAAGTGGTAGTGCAGGATTATTCTTCACAACGCATTGCTGAATTTCTGTCAATTGTCAATTGTCAACCGTCAACTCAACTCTGGGATTGCTGTGCAGCCAGCGGCGGTAAATCCATTTTAGCAGTTGATGTTTTGCAAAATGTACAATTAACCGTAACTGATGTTCGTGCTTCCATTCTGCAAAATTTGAAACAACGGTTTACAAAAGTAGGAATAAAAAAGTATGATTCGTTTGTTGTTGATCTTGTCAAACCAATAAACCAAATAACTAATAGACCAATAAACATCATTCTCTGCGATGTTCCCTGCACTGGTAGCGGTACATGGAGCAGAACACCGGAACAATTGTTTTCTTTCAGTGAAGAAAAAATAAATGAATATGCCGCATTGCAGAAGAAAATAATCAACAATACAATTCCGCATCTTCCAAAAGATGGATATTTTTTATACATCACCTGTTCCGTATTTAAAAAAGAAAATGAAGAAGCTGTTGAGTTCATAAAAAAAACATTCCATCTTGAACTAATCAAAATGGAATGTTTAAAAGGGTATTCACAAAAAGCAGATTCTATGTTTGCTGCTTTATTTAAGAAAGATTCAAATCGCCATGCATGATAACACCACCACCGATCACATCATCACCTTCATAAAATACTGCGCTTTGTCCGGGTGCAATCGATTTTACATTTTCATAAAACTTGATGTTCAAACCATGATCAGCCATGTATAAATTACTCAAAGCACCTTTGTCTTTGTAACGGATCTTTGTAATCGCTTCCATGCCATCGCTAACATGATCGTATTTGCCCCAATTGATCTTTGTAACAAACATTTCATTTTGTTCCAGATCATTTTCATCGCCCAGCACAACAGTATTGGTATCAGGATCGATCGCTGTTACATAAGTGGGTTTGCCAAATGCGATTTCTAAACCTTTACGCTGACCAACTGTATAAAAAGGGTAACCTTTATGCTGACCTAATTTTTTCCCTTGCTTGTCAACAAACCAACCACCATTAACTTTTTCTTCCAAGCCATCTACTCTGCGTTTTAAAAAACCGCGGTAATCATTATCAGGAACAAAACAAATTTCGTAGCTCTCACTTTTCTTAGCAAGTTCAGGATAACCCATATCAATCGCCATTTGCTTAATATCTTTTTTATGATACTCGCCCAATGGCAATATCGTTCTTGCTAAAAGATCCTGATCCAATCCCCACAAAACATAACTCTGGTCTTTTGATTCATCCAAACCTTTGCTGATCACAAAACGGTCATTCTTATATTGCCTGATATTCGCATAATGTCCGGTTGCTATAAACTCGCAATCCAATGCATTGGCACGTTTTAATAAAGCACGCCATTTAATATGCGTGTTGCACATCACACATGGATTGGGCGTTCTGCCGGCAATATATTCATCTACAAAATTTTCTATTACATAATCGCCGAACTCTTCACGTATGTCTAAAATGAAATGCGGAAAACCGTGATGCACCGCGGCTTGGCGGGCATCATTAAAACTGTCTATATTGCAACAACCTGTTTCTTTATTACTGCCGCCACTGCTGGCATAATCCCATGTTTTCATGGTAATGCCAATCACTTCATACCCTTGATTGTGCAGCATGAGTGCAGTAACGGTGCTGTCGATCCCACCGCTCATGGCCACTAATATTTTTCCTTTCCTGCTCATGAAATTGATTTTATAATTAGCAAAGATAATCAGAAGCCATTACACTAATATTTGTTAGTTTTTATTTGTTTTGCGGGTAAGGGAAATTTTTATGGTAAGGTGTTGTATTTGTGTGAAGCATTTGCTGACTATGAAGCGTGTATCAAATGATGCGGTAGTAAAGTATCTTTTATATTGAAATTTTCCAATTGCCTGAATATTATTTGTATTTTGATATAAATTATGATCATGAAAAGGATTATTTTTTTTATAATAATTTTTATCAGTTATATTTCAAAAGCTCAAGTTACTTCATCCAATAGTTCAGCATTTAAGAGTATAATCGTTAAAGACTCCTCAGGAACAATTTATTCTTACGACAACTGGAATGCACAGTTGAAAACAGGTGAGTATAGTTTAAGGAACTTGGATCCGAATGATAAAAGTCAGGGATATATTATTTATAAATTAACGGAACAAGAGAAACATAAAAGAGATTCCGTTGCTAAAACTTATGCAAATCACGCAATAAAAAATTCTGAGAGTAATTTTTTTACGACCGGTAAAAAGATTGATCCTTTTAAAGAAAAGGATATGGACAGAAATAAACTTTCCATAGAAGACATGAAGGGGAAGGTGATTGTTCTGAATTTTTGGTTTGTAGGATGCCCGCCTTGCCGAGCAGAAATTCCGGAATTAAACAATATTGTTGAAAAGTATAAAGACAATCCTAACATTGTTTTTATTGGCATTGCATTAGATGATTATGTTACAATTAAAAATTTCCTGGCCACTAATCCCTTTAAATACCATATCATAGAAAATGGAAGATATATTGCTCAAGGAAAATATGGTATCAATGTGTATCCAACCAATGTTGTAGTGGATAAGCAGGGAATTGTAAGGTTTCATTCTTCCGGTGTAGGCTTTACAACCATACGTGGTATTAAAAAAACGATTGAAGATTTGATCAACGAAAATTAATAAACAACTTTATTGCATTCAATTTTTGAAATTTTTCAAAAGGCAAATCGTAGATTCAATAAAGTTTATCCCCAAAAGAAAAATCCCGCTGTTAACAGCTAATACAACTAAAAGATTTTATGTATTTTTCCAAACTCATTTATTACGAACTTTTATAAATTATCAGTTATGATCAAGCTTCAGGTAATCGGCAATCTCGGTAAAGATGCCATAGTAAACAATGTGAACGGAAAAAATGTGATCAATTTTACAGTAGCACATACTGAACGTTTTAAAGATGCACAGGGTGTTCAAAAGGATAGAACTACCTGGGTGGATTGTGCTTACTGGACAGACAGAACAGCCATTGCACCTTATTTAAAAAAAGGTACACAGGTATTTGTTGAAGGTCAGCCGGATGTGAGAACGTATCAAACACAAGATGGCAGACAGGGTGCTTCACTGACTTTGAGAATAACAAGTGTTCAGTTATTGGGTTCAAAAAATAATGAAGGCGGTGCTGCTCCTGCAAACACCAATTATCAATCTGCTCCGGTTGCAGCACAAAGCGCTCAATCAGTTCCGGCTGCCGGCGAATTGACTGAACCATTGGATGATCTCCCGTTTTAAACTAAAAATTTTCTTTCATAAAGAGGATGAAGCGATTCATCCTCTTTGTTTATTTATACCTTAGTCAGAATTATATCTATGTAATTAATTTCAAGATGAAGAATTTTATTTTCTTTATAATATTCTCTTTCTCTTACTCTTTTTGTTTTACACAAATAAAAAGCATTAACACGCAAGTTTTAGTGGTTGGTGGCTCAACCGGTGGAACTGCCGCAGGTATTCAATCTGCGAGAACAGGTGCTGAAACAATTATTGTTGAACAAACAAATATGTTGGGCGGCATGTTAACTGCTGCCGGCGTTAGTTGTACGGATGGGAATGCTGCTTTGCATAGTGGCATTTGGCAAGCGTTTCGAGAAGCTTTGTACAAACATTATCATACAAGAAATCTGCAAACAGGCTGGGTGAGTGAAACTTGTTTTGAACCTCATGTTGCTGACAGCATCTTTAAGGCTTGGGCTTTGAATGAAAAAAAATTAAAGGTTCTCTATGGCTGGTATTTTGATAAGGTATTGAAGAAAGGGAATACAATTATCGGTGCCGAATTCATTAATATAAAACAGGAGAGATTAATCGTTACAGCAAATATTACCATTGATGCAACTGATTTGGGAGATGTATTTTCTGCGGCCGGTTGCAGATATGATTTGGGAACAGAGGACAGCACTCAAAGCAATGAAAATTCTGCGCCGGGTAAATCTAATATTATTCAAGACTTAACATGGGCGGCTGTTTTAAAAGATTATGGAACCGGCGCTGATAAAACGATTCTACGCCCTGCTGATTATGATCCTTCAAAATATTATTGTAGTACAAGCGATGCACCTTGTGCTGCAACACCATATTATCTCCCTACAAAGAAAGTGTTGGATTATGGAAGATTGCCGAATAATAAATTCATGCTTAATTGGCCTGCTCATGGCAATGATTTTTATTTGAACATTGTAGAAATGAAACCGATTGAACGAGAGCATGAATTTGAGAAAGCAAAAAACCATACACTCGGATTCATTTATTTTTTGCAAACGCAATTGGGAATGAAACAAATCGGTTTGGCAAATGATGAATTGAATCATGGCATGGCTTTGATTCCTTATCATCGAGAAGGAAGGAGAGTGAAAGGAATCGTTCGTTTAAATATCAATCATATCAAAGATCCTTATCAATATAATTTGTATAAAACCGGAATTGCAGTAGGTGATTATCCTGTGGATCATCATCATGCGCAATATGCCGGTAAAGTTCCTGCCATTCCATTTCCCCAAATTCCTGCATATAATATTCCGATGGGAAGCTTGATACCAAAGGATTTGGAAGGATTGGTCGTTTGCGACAAAGGGATATCGGTAAGTAATATCGCCAATGGAACAACACGTTTGCAGCCTGTTGTTTTATTGACCGGACAAGCAGCAGGAATTGTAGCAGCGCAATCTGTTCTTCAAAAAATATCTCCAAGAAAAATAAACATCAGAACTGTTCAACAGAAATTATTAGATAATAAAAATTATCTGATGCCTTTTTACGATGTTCAACCAAATGATCCGGGATGGGAAGCTATTCAGAAAATTTCTTTGATCGGAATGTTGAAAGGCATTGGTAAAAGTGAAGGCTGGGAAAATAAAATGTTTTTTTATCCTGACAGTTTAATCATGCTTGATGAAATAAAAAGAAGCCTTCAATTTCTCGGTTTTGAAATTTTAGAAAAGAATGAACTCATCAATTTGCAAAATATTGTATCAGTCATCAATCAAATCAATTTTTCTATCAGCAAAAAAAATAAATCTGCATTCAAAGAAATAAAACAAATACCTGTTCACTCCTTTGAGGAATTAGGTTTGAATAATTATGACAGCAATCGTCCGTTAACAAAAAGAGAACTTGCAGTTTTATTCGATCATTTTTGTCACTCATTATTTCAATTACCAATTGATTGGCAAGGTGAAGTACATTTGTAAATCTTAAGTTTTTGTATGACCACATTTTCGTATTCGAAGTTATATCAGTTCACATATTCTGTCTTTATCAGTATCGGCTGCAGCGATGAGCATGCAACTGTTGCCACCAAAACCTTACTGAGTGCAGATTTGCGTGGAATAGACTCTCATGGTGTGGCAAGATTAAGCGGCTATGTCCGTTTATGGGAAGCGAAAAGGGTGAATGCGAATCCCCAAATAAAGATCATTCATGAAACACCATCAACTGCAACCATCGATGGTGATGCAGGATTGGGATTGGTAGTTGCACCATTTGCCATGCAAGTAGCTATTGACAAAGCAAAGATTGCAGGAACAGGATGGGTGAGCGTTTGTAACAGTAATCATTTTGGTATTGCAGGCTATCATGCGATGATGGCTTTACAACATGATATGATTGGAATGGCAATGACCAACGCAAGTGCATTGGTGGCACCCACTTTTTCAAAAGAAAGAATGTTGGGAACAAATCCTATCGCTGTTGCCATTCCTGCTAATCATCAACCTGCATTTGTTGCAGATATGGCGACAACTACAGCTGCAAATGGTAAGTTAGAAATATTGCAACGTAAAAATGCAGACATACCTCTCGGTTGGGCACAAGATAAAGATGGTATTGATTCAACAGATGCAAACATTATAAAAAAGCAAGGAGCTTTATTGCCATTGGGCAGTGACAGGGAACACGGTTCGCATAAAGGATATGCATTGGGAAGTATCGTTGATATTTTTTCAGGAGTATTAAGTGGTGGAAGTTATGGTCCGTGGGTGCCGCCTTTTCCTGCTTATGTGCCGATGCCTGAATATCAACCGGGCAAAGGATTAGGACATTTCTTTGGTGCGATGCGGATTGATGCATTTCGCTCTGCAGAAGACTTTAAACAGCACATGGATATTTGGATAGAACGTTTCAGAAAAGCCACACCAATGGAAGGTCATGATAAAGTATTGATCCCTGGTGATCCGGAAAGAGAAATGGAAATAGAAAGAATGAGAGAAGGTATCCCGATCGTTGATTCTGTTTTGGATGATTTAAAAAAAGTGGGAGAGAAGTTTGATCTCAAGTTTTAATAGTGATAAATTAATTATGATTCGATGTTTCAAAATATTATTCATTTCACTTTTATTTTTTTCTATTGAATCGTTTGCGCAAACAATTCCGCTGCAGAAAATAAATGCTATTTCCAATGTATCCAAATACTTGAATGAAAAAAAATGGAATGAATTATTTCCCAATCGTTTTAATGTTTCTTCTTATCCTGATTCATTGCATTCCAAAAAGCCAAGAACAGATTTTTATTCGTTTAAAGCATTTCTTCGAGCAGCCAGAATGTTCCCGAAATTTTTAGGAGAAGGAGATACTGTTGCAAGAAAAAGAGAGCTTGCGGCATTTTTGGCAAATATGTCGCATGAAACAAGCGGTGGATGGGAAGATGCACCCGGCAGTTATTACAGATGGGGCTTATATTATACAGATGAAAAAGGTTGTGAGAATGGTTGCGCTTCTTATTCTGATACATCTAAGAAAAAATATTTACCCATAGCCGGAAAGTCTTATCATGGAAGAGGCCCATTACAATTGAGCTGGAATTATAATTACGCACAATTCAGTGCGGCCTATTTTGATGATCAAAATATTTTATTACAACATCCCGAAAAATTAACCGAAGATCCGGTACTTTGTTTTGCATCTGCAATATGGTTTTGGATGACTTCGCAATATCCCAAGCCTTCCTGTCATGATGTTATTTGTGGTAAATGGATACCTAATGCAAAAGATTCTGCTGAAGGAAGATTGCCGGGATTTGGTGCAGTGGTAAATGTGATCAATGGTGGATTGGAATGCGGTATAAATCATTCAGACAATACAAAATACCGTTATGGATTCTATCAATTCTTCTGCAAATACTTTACTGTAACGCAGGGTGATAATGCAGAATGCAGTACACAAAAGCGTTTTGGTGTACAATAATCTTACCAGTAAGTCTCAGGTATTTTCTCTGTACCGTTCTTTGCGGCATAACGAACAACTTCAACCTTCAATTCTTCTCTTTTTGAATCGGTATTGAATTGCTCCATATTCAATATCTCAGATTGCTCTTTGCTCTTGATGAAAGTTTTCAGCAATTGCAGTACAGCCTCTTTTTCAGATTCGGCCAGCTTTAAGAAACAATCCAGCATTTCCTGTTCAGTATTGGTGCTCATAGCAAATCGTTTATTCAAATTTAATATTTTTTTCTTTTATAAAGCAATATTATACAGTCAATCGGTAAAAACGTTTTTTTGCAATGTAAATGGTAGTTATCATCAATAGACCGAAAGGATTAAATGTGCGTTTACAAGCTCGATACAGTGCTTTTTATTTTCTTTAACAAATGATGAGTAAACGATTAGCTTCTTAACTGGCTCTTATTGCCATAGATAAAACCTAACTTGATGGCAAGATTCTATTTGTTTTCGATTCTTTTCTTTTTATCATTCATGGAAGCTTGTACAAAAACGGTTGCCGATAATTCCGCCGGTAATATTGTTACAGCCCCTCTCTGGCCGATGAAAGCCGGAAACTCTTGGGTTTACGCCGATTCTATATTCACTGCTGACGGTGAACTATCGACAAGTTATGATGACTCAACATTTATATCCAATAAAACAGCATCTGAAGATGGCAATACTTTTTACGCATACAATGATTCTTTAGGATGGTTTGGCGCATCAGGTTATGTAGCTGCTGATGCAACTAACAGTTCTTTGTATGTGTTGGACAGTTTGAATGCCGGATCTTCTTATTTGATTTTCAGCCTTTCAGCACCAACCCCAGCTGTTACTGATTATGATGCATTATACAGCTTCACCAATACTTTTACGGTAAACGGATACAGCTGTTATAAAAACTTAGAGCAGGAAAAAGATGAGAATGGAAATGTAGTTTATGCGAATGTTTATTATGTATCGCCCGGTGTTGGTTTGGTTCGAATTGAAGAATATTCGATAAGCCCAAATACCAATTCCTTATTTATGGATTATTCACAAACCTTAAGGTCGTTCAATTTAAAATGATAACAATCAACTTGAACATATTTTTAACAATGCAGTAGTAAACGTTTGGTGTGATTATTGATTCTTAATAAAACAAAATCGATTAAAAAAATATGAAACGTTTCCCATTTTTTTCAGTGATTGTTTTTTTATCCTTACTGGCGGCATGTGCTAAAACTGCCAGCAATAATTCTTCAGCAAACAGTGCAACATCTCTTTGGCCATTAAAAGCAGGTAACTCATGGCTTTACACAGATTCTATATTCGATAATAATGGGAATTTGTTAAATGCATATAATGATTCAACATTTATATCATCCAAGACAACTACCAAAAACGGAATTAATTTTTACGCATACAATGATTCATTAGGATGGTTTGGTGCTGATGGTTATGTTGCTGTAGATGCTTCCAATACTACATTGTATGGTTTGGATAGCCTTAACGCCACAAGCCCTTATTTATTTTTTGCAACAGTACCTTATGATGGATATGTGATAGGTTCAAGCCAAGATTTTAGTAATCCATCCTGCATTGGTACAGATGCTTTATATGGTTTTGCAAGCACTTATACTGTGAAAGGATATACTTGCTATAAAACATTGGAAGATGTAAAAGATTGTAATGGAAATATTATCTATGCTGATGTTTATTATATTTCACCGGGTGTGGGTATTGTACGCATTGAAGAATATTCCGCAGTTCCAAATAGTACCAGTAATGCATTGTATTTAGATTACTCGCAAACATTGGGAAAAGATAAAATAAATTAGATCCACTTATATATTATTCGCCATTGCGGAAAGCAAGTAAGCATTTAGCAAAATGTTTCGCATTCTGCAATGGCGTTAACTATTTAGTGAGCCACAATTCCGCTGATATAAAAGTTCAGGAAAGGAAAAAGCGTTGAAGAGTGCGACGCAACCGGTGCTTTATGATTGTACTAAATATTCCTCTTAATCGCTTAACTAATTACTGCATTCGCCTACATTTGCACCTCATAAAAATCATGATTATGAAAGTGATGAAATTCGGCGGAACCAGTGTTGGCAAGCCCGAACGCATGCATCAGGTATCGCAACTGATTACCAAAGATGCAGAACCTACCATAACAGTATTAAGTGCATTGAGCGGTACCACCAATTCGTTGGTTGAGATCAGCAATCATTTATCGCAAAGCGACAGGATTGCTGCAAAAGCAAGTATTGATAGATTAGAAGCACATTACCGAAAGTTTGTTGGTGAATTAGTGAATGGAGAAGCTTCTGGCACAGGGCGAATTGATGAGTACCAAATTATTTTGTGTGTATCTCGAAGAGCAGGGTATCGATCATTTATTATTGCCTGCATTGGAATTCATGAGCATCGATGTAAATGAAGAACCCAATCTCCCTTCCATCAAAACAAAACTGAATGCTTTATTACAACATCATAGTAATAAAAAACTATTCATCACACAAGGGTATATCTGCAAAAATGCAAGAGGTGAAGTGGATAATTTAAAACGTGGCGGCAGTGATTATACAGCATCATTGATTGCTGCTGCGATCAATGCATCTGTTTGTGAAATATGGACTGATATTGATGGTATGCATAATAATGATCCGCGTATTGTTGATAAGACTCTTCCTATTGAACAATTGAGTTTTGAAGAAGCGGCTGAGTTAGCATATTTCGGCGCGAAGATTTTACACCCCACTTGTATCTGGCCTGCACAACAGGAAAATGTTCCTGTTAAATTATTGAATACCATGCAACCTGATGCGCCTGGAACAACGATTACCAAAGAAGCCGGAAGTGTTGGTGTGAAAGCAGTTGCTGCGAAAGATGGTATTATTGCCATTAAAATAAAAAGCAGCCGCATGTTGTTGGCTTATGGCTTTTTAAGAAAAGTTTTCGAAGTGTTTGAGAAATACAAAACATCCATCGATATGGTGACCACTTCTGAAGTGGCTGTTTCAGTAACGATTGATAATGATACTTTCTTGCAGGATATTATCCGTGAACTCGAACCATTTGGAACAACAGAAGTGGACAAGAATCAAACGATCATTTCTATTGTAGGCAATGAAATTGAATCTACCAATGATGTGATGAAAAGATTATTCGATGCCATTGAAGAAATACCTGTTCGTATGGTGAGTTATGGTGGAAGTCCGCATAATGTTTCTTTATTGGTTGACGGGCAATTCAAAATAAAAACATTGCAATTGCTGAATAAAGGATTGTTTGGATTGTAAGAATATTTTTTTAATAAAAGGCTGTAAGAAAAATCTCTTACAGCCTTTTTATTTTAGTTTTGAATCTGAATTTTTGTAAATGAAGAAAATAATTATTACTCTTCTTTGCTTAATCTTACCTTTTATAATATTTGCACAATTACAATTAAAAGGGATTGTGTTAGAAGCTGATTCGCAAAGACCTATTGAATCAGTAAGTATATATTTAAGCAATACTTCTATTGGTACAGTTTCAAATGCTAAAGGTGAATTTATACTTACAAACTTTCCTTATGGCAAATATGATTTAGTTGTGTCTTGTTTGGGGTATGAAACGCATGTGCAAACTGTTGAATCCAGAGACCTTTCTTTTTTAAAAATAAAATTGAAATCACGCATAAAAGAGTTGGCAGATGTTGTAGTCGAAT
>Ga0364874_10066_pt1 | contig 55438 bp, 33 predicted proteins | sample ExccelAu500001D4_2_FD_206922 | JGI IMG/M metagenome (GOLD analysis project Ga0364874, IMG submission 206922) | Enriched cells from Trout Bog Lake Hypolimnion, Wisconsin, USA - BchlTB.Aug07.5000.01.D4 | ecosystem: Environmental > Aquatic > Freshwater > Lake > Hypolimnion/Profundal zone | place... | reverse complement strand
TTCGACATGACGGACATTGAATAGGGCTGAAGGTCGCGCGCCGATCGCGGCGCCTCATTCAACCTCGGAATTCCGGTTCAACAAGTGAACCATCGAGCCGGGTTGGAGACCGGCGCTCCGTCCGCTCCGCTCACGGCGTACGAACACTACACCGCACCCTGCCGGGCCATTCGCTTTCTAACCTCCGAAATCACCACCCCAATCCACGCGGTCAGGATGAAGATAGCCCACCACCACGGCGGCGGGAAGCCCAGCCACAAATGGCGGTACCGCAGCGCCACTTTCAATTCCCGAATACCGTTAACCAATGCCAAAAGCACGATGCTGCAGCCAACGGCGGTCATGAACACTTGGCCGCGAGAAAAACGGCGGGTAATTATCTGAACTGACAAAATGACCGCACACCCAAGTTGCGTGAGCCAGCCAACACCAGTCAACATCAGCGCCACGCCAAGCGTGACGAATGTCAAATAGATTGCCACTCTCAGCGTGGAACTTTTCAAGCGTTTCATGCGTTCAGGGGCTCAATGGGTCAAGCCCGCAGCCTTCATCTTATCCATGACATCTTTCGTGAGCTTGGCTTGCAGCGCCTGTTGCTGGTGATACTGGTCCAACTGTGCGGCGGTCAGGATTGGCTCCAGCGCCGCGGCTTTCTGGTCCAACGTCCATTGCATGGCCCCGGCCATATCGGTGGTGGCGGGCGGTTTCGCGCTGCCGGTGAGTTGGTTGAAGCTCACGCCGTACAACGCGGCATAGACCTGATCCAGTTGTTCCGGCTTCAGATCGAGTGTGGTTTGAAGCTGTGCCAGTTCGGTGTTGGCTGCCAGGCTCGCGTTGTGCGCGGCTTCCTCCTGTTGATAGGCTGGGTACGCCGCAAGCTGATCGGGTGTCAGCAGCGCTTTGATTTGCGTGTCGGGATCGCCGCCGGCCTTGCCCAGCTTCATGATTTCATCCTTGTTAAAATTTCCTGACATGGCCTGTTGCATGCCCGCCGACATTAACTGCGCCTGCTGCATCAGGATGTTGCTGGCCGCCTGGGTTTGTTCCGGGGTCAGTTGCAAGCTGGCGGTAATCCGGGCCAGATGCCCCTCCATCTGTTGTTCCACGGCCTGCTTCATGGCATCCGCCATCGCCCCGGTCATCAGGTTGGTGCTGGCCGCACTGGCCTGCTTCGCAAGCTGTGCCCGCAAGCGTTCCGACTCGCCAATTGCCTGCCGGGCCACCCCGGCCAGGCCGCGCAACCGGAGCAGTTCCAGATTGTCGATCTTCTGCTTGGCGATGGTCCCAGCCATGGCCGCGAGCCGGTTCGTGGCGTCGTCGCGCTCCGCTTGCAGTTTCTGGATTTGTTCCGCCCAAGGCGTTTGCGGTGGCTGGAGCGCCTGGTGGTGGGCGCGCAGTTGGGAATTTTGCCGCGCTTCGAAGATTCCCGCGCCCAGGCTGACAACCAGCGCGGCGGTGAGGGCGGTGAAGGCGGTTTTTTGAAGGATGGTCATGGTCATGGTTTCAATGGTTTTGGTGGCGGCAACGATGGCGGCGGTGGTGATGACGGTTCCGGAAAGCGCGGTGGCGGTGATGGCGGCCGCCAGCCCAACCGGCGCGGCTTGTACGGAATTCGCCGAAACGGCGCCGGCAATGGCCCCGGTGGAAAGCGCCAGGCCCCGCCGGCGGAAAAACTTCCGCAGTTTCTCCAGCGCGCGCCCCACGCGCTTTTGCGCGGCGCGCTCCTCCAAGCCCAAGGCCGCGCCCACTTCCGCCAGGCTCCGGTTCTGAAAAAAGCGCAACACCAGCGCGTCCCGGTCCGTGGGGCCCAGTTGCCCCATCGCCTCGTCGAGTTGCGGGGATAATTCGCGCCAAACCTCCGCCTCCGATTCACTTGGGGACAAGGCGCCGGACTCATTAAGGCTGGATTGCATGAAGACCTCCTGTTCGCGGCGGACCCGGCGCATTTCCGCGCGTTGCCAGTTCGCGGCTGTAAGCCGGGCCGTGTGGTACAGCCAGCCGGGCAGCACAGTTTTCTGCCCCAGCGTCCCGGCCTTGCGGGCCAGGATGATGAATACCGCCTGGGCAATGTCTTGGGCCTGCTCCGGGCTAACGGTATGCCGCAAAGCGACGGAATGAACCAAGGGCAGATGCCGTTCCACCAGCGCGGCAAAGGCCGCCTCGGAAGCGTCATGGGCGAATTGCGCCAGCAACTCGGAGTCAGGGGCGTCGGTCATTCACAAGTTATATGTGCGCCAGACGCGAAAGGAGACAAGGAAATTCGAGGATGGTTGATGCTCGGACATCAACACTCTTCTGCCTGCACGTCACTCCAGCCGCTTGATGTCCACTTTCACGTCGAGCTTCCGCTCGGTGGTGCCCTTGTAATTGCCGGCTACGGGGGGCACGTCGTTATAGTCGCGCCCGACGGCGATTTTCACGTAGGTTTCATCCACCGGGCGATTGTGGGTGGGGTCCAGCCCGATCCAGCCGGTGCCGGGCAGCAACACCTCCACCCAGGCATGGGTGGCGCTGGCAATTTCGGTGGCGAGATAACCGCTGACATAGAGGGCGGGAATTTTCAGCGCGCGGCACAGTCCGATCAGCACGTGCGCGAAATCCTGGCAAACCCCGCGGCGATCCCGCAGCACGTCCCGCATGTGCGTGTGAACGCTGGTGGACCGGGATTCGTAGGTGAAATTCTCATGGATAAAGCGCAGGAGGGCCAGGGCCGCCTGCCAGGTGTCGGTCACGCCCACCGTGGCGTCCAGTGCCAGCCGCCACACTTCCGGCGACGCTTCGACATAATGGCTGTCCTGCAAGAAATCGAACACGCGCGGTTCGCGCCCGGCCTCGCCAATGCGGGCCAGCGGCCAGGGTTCAGCGGTCTGGTCCGGCCAGGACGGCGTCCGGGTGGTGACCCGCAGATGGCTTTCAATCAGCAGCGTCACGTGCGGTTCGGCGATTTCAAAATGATGGATGATGTTGGAGTAAAAATCATGATGATGCCGCAACCGCGCGGCGGGCAGCACCTTGAGGAGGAACTGATCCACGGTCTGCAGCTCATTGGAAAACGGCTGCAACCGCGCCTCGTTGAAGCTGTCGCGCACCGGCGAGGCATAGAGGTAAATGGTGCGATGAACGATCTCGAATTTCATGCGGTGATAAATAAACATCCAGCATCCAACATCCAACATCCAACATTCAATGAAGGATCAGGAGGGCTATTGGAGATTGATGGTCGGTGGTTTTCCATTCTCAAACTTCCTCGACGTCCACCGAGACCTTCACGCTGTGTTTGCCGCCGCCAGTAAGGATGCCCGCCACCGGGCTGACGTCGTCGAAATCCCGGCCATAGGCGACGATGATGTGTTCCTCGGCCGGTTGGACATTGTTGGTGGGATCAAAATCCACCCAGCCGGCGCCGGGACAAAAGATGCGAAACCAGGCGTGGCTGGCGTCGGCGCCAATCCGGCGCGGCTGGCCCGCCGGCGGCCGCGTGCGCAGATAACCGCTGACGTAACACGCGGGCAAGCCGAGCGAACGCAGGCAGGCGATGCCCAGATGCGCGAAATCCTGGCAGACGCCGCGCCGCTTTTGCCAGACTTCCTCCAAGGGCGTGGCCACGGTGGTGGCCCGGGGATCAAATTTGAAATCCGTGAAAATCCGCCGGGTCAAATCCGCCGCGCCCAGCAGCAAAGGCGTTTCCCGGGCGAAGCTGGCCAGGGCGTAATCCGCCAGCTCAAACGACGCCCGCACCTGCGGCGAATCGAAAACGAATTGATACGGCTCGACCACGGCCGGGGAAACCGGATCACGGAACAGGCTGACCACCCCTTCCCAGGCGGGCGTGGTTTCGGGCGGCGGCAATTTTCCGGCCGTCACCGCGACCCGGCTGTGGGTGGTGATTTCGAGCCGGTGGTGGATTTCCTGGATGGAGAAAAAACAGAGGCGGTTGCCGAAATAATCCGGCCGGGTCTTGCGCAGCACCGGTTCGGGGAAAACCGTCAGGGAGAACTTATCGCAGCTCTGGGTGGGCGTGACGCGCGGCTCCAGCCGCGTGACGTGCTGCGAAACCGTCACCGGCGCGGCGTATTCGTAAAGCGTGCGATGGGTGACACGGTAATTCATAGTTCGCTCCCCCGCCCGGTCCGCGAAATGGCCGAGTGCGCGAAATAGCTGGCGGCGATGGCGTCGGAAATTTTTGGCAACTCCTGCAGGGTTTCACGAATGACGGCGCTGACCTCGCTCTGGGGCCAGGTGTGGCTGGCGGCGGCCAGTTCGCGCGGGTCGGTATGGTTCAGCCGCGCGAGGCACTTGGCCACCAGGCTTTTGCCCGAGCCGGGCAGGCTCTCGCGTTCGCGCGGCAGGTGCTCGAAATGTTTCGCCAACTGCCGGATTTGAAACAGGACCGACCGCGGATTTTTGTCGTCGAGCAGCACCAGGTCGAACACGGCGGGCACGGAGGGCAGCAGCGTGTAGCGCGAGCGGAACGTGATGCTGCTGTCGGCCACCTCGAGCACGGCTTCGAGCAGGCTGGGATTTTCCGACTCGGGCGAGCGCATGGCCGCGTCGAGCAGGGTGCAGAAATACACCGCGCGCTCGAGGCGCAAACCCATGTCCAGAAACCGCCAGGCCTGCGCGCGGGTCATGTTTTCGCGCGCGAGCCCGTGGAAGGCGGCGAGGCCGAGCAGCGTTTCGTTCAACACCGCCGTGGCGTCGCCCGCCAGCATCACCGGTTGCTGGCCGGGTGTCGCGAGCCGGTCATTGAGCTTGCTCAGCGCGCGCCACATGTCGTTCGACGTGCGGTCCCGCACGTGCATCGCCAGCCGTTGCAACTGGTCCGCCATGCTGCGCAGGCTGCCGGGGCGCGCCGGGTCGAAGATCGCCGCGAGCAATTCCGCCTCGAACACCTCGGCGTTCTGCCGCCACTCCGGCCGGGCGGAGAAGTCCGGCAATTGCCCCTGGATTTCCAGGGTTTGCAACAGCGGCGCCACCAGCGCGTGCGCGCCGCCGCTGCGTTCGGGATTGAACCGCCGCAGGGCGCTGCGCAACAGCCGCGCCGTGGCGTCCGCGCGCTCGGCATACCGGCCCAGCCAGAAAAAATTGTCCGCCAGCCGCGACGGCAGATTGTTGCCCGTGCGCCGCAACTCCACGGTTTGCTGGCTGCCGTGCAGCAGCGTGACCTCCTCCACCGGGGTGTCGGAGATGATCCAGGTGTCTTTGCTGACGCCGCCGTGCTGCAAGGAAAGGAACCGTCCGCCCGCTTCCGGCGACACGCGCGTCAAGCCGCCCGGCATCACGCGGTAACCCGTCTCGGTGGCGACCAGAAACACGCGGAAGCCCACCGGCCGCGAAACCAAGCCGTCCCGTTCCGGAGAGGGCGCGGTGGACAATTCCACCCGCTCCTGGGCGACGAACAAATCGGGATCAAACTGGATGTGGCGGATCAGCGCGGCGCGGGCCGCTTCACTCAGCGGTTTTTCCAAGTCGGGCGCGCGCAGGTGCGACCGGAAGGCGGGTTTGATCACAAGCTTGTCCAAGTGTTTGATGACGTGCTCGCGCGCGGCGGGCTGGCCGCACCACCAGGTGGCCACCGACGGCAGTTGCAATTCTTCGCCCAGAATGTGCCGGCACAAGCCGGGCAGGAACGGCATGAACGCCGGGCTTTGCACCAGGCCCGAGCCCAGGGCGTTGGCGGTCACCACGTTGCCAACGCGGATGGCCTCGACCAGACCGGGCACGCCCAGAATGGAATCATTGCGCAGTTCCAGCGGGTCGCAAAAATCATCGTCCACGCGGCGCAGAATCACGTCCACGCGCTCCAGACCAGTAAGGGTCTTCAAAAAAACAACGTTATCGCGCACGGTCAGATCCTGTCCCTCCACCAGCATGTAGCCGAGGTACCGGGCCAGATACGCCTGCTCAAAATAAGTTTCATTGTGCGGCCCCGGCGTGAGCATCACCACTCGCGCCTTTTCCGAGGCGCGGGGCGCGAGCCGGGTCAGGGTGCGCTGCAACTCGCGGAAGAAGCCGGCGACCCGGTGAACGTGGTTGTCGCGGAACGCCTCGGGCAGGATGCGGGAGGTGACCAGGCGATTGGCGAGCGCGTAGCCGGCGCCGGTGGGAATCTGCGTGCGGTCGGAAGCCACCCACCAGCGTCCCTCGGGCGAGCGCACCAGGTCGGCGGCGTATAAAGTCAGAAAGGTGTCATTGGGCACCCGGACGCCGTGACAGGGACGCAGGAAATCCGGCTGGGCAAAGACCAGGGCCGGCGAGAGCCAGCGCGAGCGGATGAGTTCCTGCGAACCGTAACCGTCCGCCAGGATTTTGTTCAGCAGGTTGGCCCGCTGGATGAGCCCCCTTTCGAGCGCCTGCCATTCGCCCGGGGCCAGGATCAGCGGCACGGGATCAAGCTGCCAGGGCCGTTCCATGCCGCGCGGATCGCCATAGACGTGATAGGTGATGCCCTGCTCCTGAACCAGCCGGTCGCAGGTTTCGCGGCGGCGCTGGAACTCCGCGGCGGTGAACCCTGCCAGTTCCTCGAACAGCCGGGCATATTGCGGGCGGGGGGCGCCGTCGTCCGTGAGCAACTCATCAAAAGCGCCCGCGCGCCGTTGGTATTTCTCCAGCAGCGTGGGCGTTTTCGGTTTTGGCTCGACGGACACTTCGTTCATCGGGTCAAAGAAATGTAATGGATAAGGTGATATTTTACCAGTCGCATAAATTGCCTCCGGAGCGCGCCGGGGGCGACTTCAAAAATAGGGGCGGGGACAGCTTGTCCCCGGCATTAGGCCCCCAAAGCTGAAAACGCCCGGGCGAGCCGTCCCCACCCCCGTTTTCGCGCACGCTTGAATCCACCCTGGAGTGCGCCCGTCCCAGGCGCAGCCGGCTCCGTTTTGGCACCCGGCGGCAAAACCCCGGAAACCGTTGGCGGCAAGGCCGTTGCTGCGACCGGGGCCCCCCACGTTCCGGGCATTGGCTCGAAATCCAAATCAGAGGGTTGGCGAGCCGATTTGCCCGCACTTCTCCCGCACGACAAGATGCGCTTTTCGGATTTCGTATTTCGGGCATCTTTCGGATTTCGGGGATTCGGATTTTGGATATTCCACGCGCGTCAAGGCGCGATCAGCCGGAAGAAACCCAGGTGGTTGGTGGCCATCAGATTGGTGCAGGAATACGATCCGTCTTCCAAGAACGCATTCGTGTACACCGGGAACCAGTCCACCAAATTGGTGGACCACAAAATCCGGTAGCTCTGGCCGGCCAACCCGTTCGTGCCGCCAATCCCCATCCTGCCAGCGGACAGTTTAGAATGCGCCAGCCTCGGCGCGGGCAAAACCACGATATAGCCGGCCTTGCTGTTGGTGCTCGTCCCCTCTGGCCCGCTCACTTTGAGGCTGACCGTATATTTGCCGGCGGCTGCAAAGGTGTGGGTCACCGCGCCGCTTGTGCTGTTGGTGACATATTGCTTGTCCCCGAAACTCCAGAGCGAGTTCGTGAAGGTGCCGAGCGACGTGTTGGTAAAGATCACCGTCAGCGGCCCATACCCGTTGGTCGGTCCCCCCGTAAATCCGGCCACCGGGCCCAACACGGTCAGATAACTGGGCTTGGTATTCGTGCTCGACCCGCTTGGCCCGGTCACCTCGAGGCTGACCGTATATTTGCCGGCGGCTGCAAAGGTGTGCGTCACCGCGCCACCTGTGCTGTTGGTGGCATATTGCTTGTCCCCGAAACTCCAGAGCGAGTTCGTGAAGGTGCCGAGCGACGTGTTGGTAAAGATCACCGTCAGCGGCCCATACCCGTTAGTCGGCGTCCCCGTAAATCCGGCCACCGGCCCTGACACGACCACATAACTGGGCTTGGTATTCGTGCTCGACCCGCTTGGCCCGCTCACTTTGAGGCTGACCGTATATTTGCCGGCGGCGGCAAAGGTGTGGGTCACCGCGCCGCCCGTGCTGTTGGTGGCATATTGCTTGTCCCCGAAACTCCAGAGCGAGTTCGTGAAGGTGCCGAGCGACGTGTTGGTAAAGGCCACCGTCAGCGGCCCGTACCCGTTGGTCGGTCCCCCCGTAAATCCGGCCACCGGCCCCAACACGGTCACATAACTGGGCTTGGTATTCGTGCTCGACCCGCTTGGCCCGATCACCTCGAGGCTGACCGTATATTTGCCGGCGGCTGCAAAGGTGTGCGTCACCGCGCCGCCCGTGCTGTTGGTGACATATTGCTTGTCCCCAAAGCTCCAGAGCGAGTTCGTGAAGGTGCCGGTCGAGATGTTGGTAAAAATCACCATCAGCGGCCCATATCCGTTGGTTGGTCCCCCCGTAAATCCGGCCACCGCCGGTGCGTTGGTAACGGTTACATAATTGGTCTGCGCGTAGGTGCTCGCCCCCCCAAGCCCAGCCACCGTCAAGGTGACCGTGTACCTGCCAGCGGCGGTGTAGGTGTGGTTCTCATTGGCGCTGGCGCCCGCGCGGTTGGTCACAAAACTCCGGTCGCCGAAACTCCACACTTCGTTCGTGAAACTTCCACTGGAACTGTCGGTGAACACTACCGGCAGCGGCGCGTGGCCGCTGGTCGGCGTGCCCACAAATCCGGCCACCGGCGCGGCGGGAAGCGTGGAAACAGCCACGTAGCTATTTTGCGCGGCGGTGCTCACTCCCCCCGGCCCAGTCACCGTCAAACTAACCGTGTAACTGCCGGCGGCGGTGTAGATGTGGTTCTCATTGGCGCTGGCCCCGGTGCGGTTGGTGATAAAAGTCCCGTCGCCGAAACTCCAGACCTCGGTCGTAAAGCTCCCGCTGGAACTGTCGGTGAACACCACCGGCAGTGGCGCATAGCCGCTGGTCGGTGTGCCCGCAAATCCAGCCACCGGCGCGGCGGGCAGGCTCAGCCGGTAAACGTCCCCGCCGCCACCGCTGCCGCCACGTTCCGTCATGCCGTAGAAATTGCCATCCGGCCCCAGCGTGAGGCTGAAAGAAGGACCTACTCCTATTCCTGTTCCGTTATAATCGAAGGCAAAGGAATAAAGCGTCGTCAACGTTCCATTGGTCGTTATTTGGAACACTGTGCCACCACCACCGCTGCCGTCATTGGATGTCGTGCCATAGAAATTGCCATCCGGCCCCAGCGTCAGAGCCGCATCAGGATTTCCTCCGTCGTTGCCGTCGGTAAAGGAATAAAGCGTCGTCAACGTCCCGTTGGTGGTTACTCGGAACACCGTGCCACCAGAGCCGCTGCCGCCACTGCTAGTCGTGCCGTAGAAATTGCCGTCCGGCCCCAGCGTCAGAGCCGCTCCAGGCAGTGCTCCGTCGGGATTTCCTAGGACGCCATAGTTGGGATCGTAGGGAAAGGAATAAAGCGTCGTCCACGTCCCGTTGGTCGTCACTTGGTACACCGATCCAGAACCACCGCTGCCGCCACCCGCCGTCGCACCGTAGAAATTGCCGTCCGGCCCCAGCGTCAGGGCCGCGTTAGGAAACTGTTCGGTATAGGCGCTAAAGGAACCAAGCGTCGTCAACGTCCCGGTGGTCGTTATTTTGAACACGGTGCCATAACTAAAGCTGCCGCCTTGGTCAGTTGTGCCGTAGAAATTGCCGTCCGGCCCCAGCGTTAGAGCCGCTTCAGGCACGCCTCCGTCGTTACCGCCGGTGAAGCGATAAAGGGTCGTCAAGGTTCCGGTGGGCGTCACTTGGAACACCGTGCCATAATCAAACGCGGCTTCATAATCGTTGCCGCCATTTTGAGTCGTGCCGTAGAAATTGCCGTCCGGCCCCAGCGTCAGGGTCGCCGCAGGATTTGCTCCGTCGCCCCAGTAATTAAAGGAATAAATCGTCGTCAAGATGCCATTGGTCGTCATCTGGAACACCGTGCCGTATCCACCACTGCTGCCACCACCGATCGTCGTACCGTAAAAATTGCCGTCCGGCCCCAGCGTCAGAGCTGCCATAGGAGCCGGCCCCTTGGTAAAGGCATAAACGGGCGTCACGGATTGCGTGTGCGCCATCCCCACCGGCAGCAGCGCCGCCAGCAGGCAAAGTTGAAGGAGTTTGCGTTTGGTTTTCATTTTTTAGGTTGGGTTAAGAGCGCCTTTCAAAATTCGGATTTCGGGGATTCGGATTCTGGATATTCACGCCAGTCAAGGCGCGATCAGCCGGAAGTAACCCAGGTGGTTGGTGGCCATCAGATTGGTGCAGGAATACGAGCCGTCTGCCAAAAACGTGTTCGTCAGTACCGGGTACCAGTCCACCAAATTGGAGGATTCCAAAATCCGGTATTGCTGGCCGGCCGTGCCGTTGGTGCCACTGAACATCAACTTGCCGCCGGACAGGGCAAGCTGCCCCAGCCGCACCACCCGCCAAACCACGATGTAGTTAGTCTTGGTGACCTGGTTTGTCCCGCCCATCCCGGCCACTTTCAAAGTGACAGTATAATTGGTCGCCGCGATATAGAGGTTGGTCACATTGCCGCCGATGGTGTTCGTAAAGAAATGCCCGTTGCCAAAATTCCAGACCCAGTTCGTGATGTTGCCGCTGGAGGTATCGTTGAAAATCACCGGCAGCGGCGCATAGCCGTTGGTCGGCGTGGCGCTGAATCCGGCCACCGGCGCGGGCGGAACGGAAACGCCCACATAATTGGTCTTGGTGAGGGTGTTGGTCCCGGCCGCCCCAGCCACCTTGAGGCTGACGGTATATTTGCCGGCGGTGGCATAGCTATTGGTCACGCTACCGCTGGCGGTGTTCGTAATGGAATGCCCATTGCCAAAATCCCAGACCCAATTCGTGATGGCCCCGCCGGAGGTGTCGCTGAACACCACCTGAAGCGGCGCATAACCGTTGGTGGGCGTGCCCGTGAATCCGGCCACCGGCCCGGTGACGGTGATGTAGCTGGTCTTGGGATTGGTGTTCGCGCCGCCTGGCCCGGCCACCTTGAGACTGACCGTGTATTTGCCAACGGCGGTGTAGATATTGGTCGCATTGCCGCCGATGGTGTTCGTGAGGGAATGCCCGTTGCCAAAATTCCAGACCCGATTGGTGATCTCCCCGGTGGAAGCGTCTTGGAACACCACTTGGAGCGGCGCATAACCGTTGGTGGGAGCGCCGGTGAATACCGCCGTCGGCGGCGGCGCATTGGAAACATTCACATAACTGCTCTTGGTATTGGTGTTCGCCCCGCCCAGCCCGGTCACCTTGAGGCTGACCGGGTACTTGCCAGCAGCGGTGTAGGTATTGGTCACGGTGCCGCCCGTGCTGTTGGTCAGGGAATACCCATTGCCAAAATTCCAAACCCAGTTCGTAATGCTGCCGCTGGAGGTATCGGTGAAAATCACCGGCAACGGCGCATAACCGTTGGTCGGCGTGCCGGTGAATCCCGCTGTCGGTGGGGGAGGATTGGATACCACCACATAACTGTTCTGGGTATTGGTATTCGCCCCGCCTGGACCGGTCACTTTGAGGCTCACCGTATATTTGCCCAGCGTGGCATAGACGTTGGTCATATTGCCGCTAGAAGTGTTCGTGACGGTACGCCCGTTGCCAAAATTCCAAACCCAGTTTGTGATGGTGCCGCTGGAAGTATCGGCGAACACCACCGACAGCGGCGCATAGCCGTTGGTCGGCGACCCCGCGAATCCGGCCACCGGCGCGGAGGGGCGGGCGAAAACCGCCACATAATTGCTCTGCGTATCGGTGCTCACTCCCCCTGGCCCGCTCACGGTCAAAGTGACCGTGTAATTGCCGGCCACGGAGTAGGTATTGGCCACATTGGCGCTGGTACCGGTACTATTGGTGATAAAATGCCCGTCGCCGAAATTCCAGAGTTCGTTCGTGAATGGCCCGCTGGAAGCATCGGTGAACACCACGCGCAACGGCGTATAACCGTTGGTGGGCGCCCCTGTGAATCTGGCCACCGGCTGAAGGAACTGAAAGGCGGGGAGGTTCAACCGGTAAATTTCCCCGTCAACACCGCTGCCGCCAACGGCAGTTGTACCGTAGAAATTCCAGTCCGGCCCTAGTGTCAACGCTGCAAAGGGGTATGCCCCATCAGCCCAGTTAAAATTTGCCAGGGTGGTCAAAACACCGTTCGGCGTCATTTGAAAGACCGTTCCCAAATTACTGCTGCCGCCACTGTATGTCGTGCCGTAAAAATTGCCATCCGGACCAAGTGTCAAATCTCCTAAGGGGTTTGCCCCGTTAGTTGAGTTAAAATTTACCAGCGTCGTTAAAACACCGTTCGTCGTCATCTGAAAGACCGTCCCCAAATTACTACTGCCACCACTGTATGTGGTGCCGTAAAAATTGCCGTCCCGCCCCAGCGTCAGGGCCGATTCAGGCAGTCCTCCGTCGCTGCCGCCAATAAAAGAATAAAGGGTCGTCAACGTCCCGTTGGTGGTCACCTGAAACACCGTGCCATAACCACTGCTGTTGTTCAAATTGGTGTTGCCGCCATAGCCTGTCGAGCCGTAAAAATTGCCATCCGGCCCAAGTGTCAACGCGGCAAAAGGGTGTGCCCCATTGGCTGAGTTAAAATTTACCAAAGTGTTCAAAAGACCGTCCGTCGTCACCTGAAATATCGTGCCGTAACCCCAATTGCTGCCAACGGCGCTGCTGCCGCCACCGGTAGTCGTGCCGTAAAAATTACCGTCCGAACCTAGAGTCAAAGCTGCTTCAGGGTTTAGCCCGTCTCCAGAAAAGCTTACCAGCGTCGTCAACGCCCCGTTCGTCGTCATCCGATAAATTGTGCCAGAGTGATTGTCACCACCACTGGCAGTCGTGCCGTAGAAATTACCATCTGGTCCCAAGGTCAGATGTCCATATGGGCTCGCACCATTTGTGACGTTGAAATTCACCAGCGTCGCCAATGTGCCGTTGGGGGCAACCCGAAACACCGTGCCACTATCACTTGGATCACTGCCGCCATCCCTGGTCGTGCCGTAGAAATTCCCGTCCGGTCCCAGTGTCAACGCTGCCATAGGGGATTCCCCGTTATCCGGAATAAAATACTTCAGGGTGGTTAATGTCCCATCAGCAGTGAGCCGAAACACTGTGCCGGAACCATTCGCGGTGCCAACTTCAGTCGTGCCGTAGAAACTACCATCCGGCCCCAAGGTCAGTGCATTTGGGGAGCCACCATCGAAACCGTTGTCCACGAATTCCAACAACTCTGTCCAAACACCATTGGTGGATATTTTGAAGAACGTGCCATACCCATAATAGCCACCACTGGAACTCGTACCGTAGAAATTCCCATCCGGCCCGAGTATCAGAGGCTTGACGCCTGGCCCTTCCCCGCTGAAGGTTACCAGCGTATTTAACAAACCATTGGTTGTCACCTGAAAGACTGTTCCGTCGCGACCACCGCCACCACCGTCAGTCGTTCCGTAAAATTTACCATCCGGACCAAGCACCAGAGCCGCCGATGGCGACCATCCGTTGGTCCCTCCAAGAGTAACCAGTGTGGTCAAAACACCGTTAGTCGAAATCTGAAAAATTGTGCCAGGTACGGAGTCCAGTCCAGCAGTCGTGCCGTAAAAATTGCCATCAGGCCCCAACGTCAAAGCCGCTTGAGGATATCCTCCATATTCACCGCCGCCAAAGGAATAAAGCGTCGTCAACATCCCGTTGGTCGTCACTTGGAAAACCGTGCCACCGCCATAGTAGGCGCCGCCACTGTAAGTCGTGCCGTAAAAGTTGCCATCAGGTCCCAGTGTCAAAGCTGCTTTTGGGGTTGCTCCGTTGGTCGAGTTGAAATTGACCAGGGTGGTCAATACTCCGTTGGTTGTCACCTGAAATACAGTGCCCAAATTACTGCTGCCGCCAGCGGAAGTCGTGCCATAGAAATTCCCGTCCGGTCCTAATGTCAAAGCGGCTTCTGGGGTTGCTCCGTTAACTGAGTTGAAATTTGCCAGGGTTGTCAAAACACCGTTCGTCGTCACCTCAAATACCGTGCCGTAACCACTGCTACCCCCACCGTTGCCACCTTTAGTAGTGGTGCCGTAGAAATTCCCGTCCGGACCCAGCGTCAGACCGGCTCCAGGACTTGCTGGCCCGTTGGTAAAGGAATAAAGCGGTGAGATGGATTGGGCACACGCCGTCCCCGCCAGCAACAGCGCCGCCAGCAAGCAGAGTTGATGGAAATTGCGTTTGGTTTTCATGTCTCAGAGTTCGGGTTAAGATCGCCTGACAAAAGCCAAAGTGAACCATGTCTTCTTGACTCTTGATTGTCGAGCAAATTTAACATTAAGAACCAATTTTCATTCGCGTCCAGGAGCGTTGATTTGCGGTTGGCTTTGGTTGGGCGCGGCGGCACATGCTCTTTTTTGGAAGACATGGCTGCCGCGCTGGAGGGCATAACGGAGCCTCCGGTGGCGGTCATCCAGCTTCTGAAAACACCCCGGTTCAGACATTTCGGAGATCCAGCGTAAAGGGAAAATCCCCGTTGGGAACCGCCGGCGGCGGCTGGAACTTGCCCTGCTGGTGCCCGTGCCGGAAAAACCGCCCCAACCGGCGCGACTCGGCCTCGTAGCTGTTGACCGGAAATTTGTCGTGGCTCAACCCCCCCGGATGCGCGACATGATAGGTGCAGCCGCCGAGGGAACGCTGGTTCCAGGTGTCGTAAAGATCGAAGCGCAAGGGCGCGTGCGAGCCGATGGTGGGTTGCAGGCACACCGGCGGCTGCCACGCCCGATAGCGCACGCCCGCGACGCCTTCGCCGTTCACGCCCGTGGGATGCAAGGGCACGCGATGGCCATTGACCGTGATGGCAAAGCGGTCGCCGATCAGCCCGTTCGCCTTGACTTGGAGCCGTTCGAGGGAGCTGTCCACGTAGCGCACGGTGCCGCCGCCGCCGGGTTCCTCGCCCAGCACGTGCCACGGTTCGAGGGCGGTGCGCAACTCAAGCTGCAAATCGCGCTGGGCGAAATCGCCAATGCGCGGAAAGCGGAACTCGAAGTGCGGCGCAAACCAGGCCGGGTCGAAGGGATAGCCGGCGTCGCGCAGATCGTTGATGACCTCGCGAAAATCCGTCTCGCAAAAGTGCGGCAGCATCCAGCGGTCATGAATGTCCGTGCCCCAGCGGACGAGTTCGTTCTGGTACGGCTCGCGCCAGAACTTCGCCACCAAGCCGCGCAGCAGCAGGTGTTGCGCGAGGCTCATGCGCGAGTGGGGCGGCATTTCAAACGCGCGCATCTCGACCAGGCCGAGCCGGCCCGCGCTGCTTTCCGGCGGGAACAATTTATCAATCGAGAATTCGGAGCGGTGCGTGTTGCCGCTGGCATCAATCAGCAAATTGCGGAACAGCCGGTCGCACAACCACGGCGGCGGGTAGCCGAGCGTGTTGAGGTTGCGGTCCATTTCCTTGAAGGCCACCTCCAGTTCGTACAGCGAATCATTGCGCGCCTCGTCAATGCGCGGCGCCTGGCTCGTGGGGCCGATGAACAGGCTGCTGAACAGCCAGCTCAACGACGGATGATTCTGCCAGTAGCCCAGCAGCGACCGCAGCAAATCGGGCCGGCGCAAGACCGGCGAATCGGGCGGCGTTTCCCCGCCGAGGAGAATGTGGTTGCCGCCGCCGGTGCCGGTATGCCGGCCGTCGAGCATGAACTTTTCCGTGCCCAGCCGGGTCTGCCGCGCTTCCTCGTACAGCACCGTCGTCCGTTCCACCAGCTCGTCCCACGTCTTGCTGGGATGCAGATTCACCTCGATGACCCCGGGATCGGGCGTCACCGCAAGTTTGTGCAGGCGCGGATCGCGCGGCGGCGTTTCCCCCTCGATGATGACCGGCGTGCCCATTTCGGTCACGGCGGTTTCGATGCCGGCGACCAGGTCGAGATAATCCTCCGTCGTGGCCACGGGCGGCATGAAGAGGTGCAATCGTCCGTGGCGCGGCTCGACGCACAGCGCGGTGCGGATGATCCACGGCGCGCTCTGGCCTTGCACGGGGCGGCGGTTGGGGTCGTAATCCGGCGGCAAAGGCGGCAGCTCGACGCGCTCGTCCTCGAGTTTGCCCAACTGTTGTGCGCGCTGGCCCGGACCCTGGCCGGCGGGCAGCGGCGCGCCGCCGCCGCGCAAGAATCGCTGGCCGGTGCTTTCCGGTCGGCGGGGCTGGTAAGGGAATTCCCGGGGCAATGCGGGCAGTTGCGACTGCGACGGATCCTGCTGCCAAATCCACGGGTAATCCTTTTCCGCCACCCACGGAATGGAATCAATGGGCAGGCGCAGGCCCATTGGCGAATCGCCGGGGATGAGCCAGAGCGTGTCATCGTCGCGCAAAAACCACGAGCCGGACATCCAGCCGGCCTGATTGCCATACTGCGCGCGTTGGATGGGCAAGGCGTAGCCCACGACCTGGTCGAGGCCCTGCTGAAACAGCCGCGCGATGCGTTCGCGTTCCAGCTTGTCCTTGAGATTGGTCTTTTCCGGGGTGACGTTGACCGGGAAGCGGCGCTCCTTCCACGTGTAGTAAAAGGCGTCTTCGTAGGCGGGTAGAAGATATTTCGGATCCGCGCCCACGACTTTCGAGATGCGGGTCAGCAGCTCCTTCGCCTCCTTGGCGCCGTGGCCGTAATCCTTGGCTTCGTCGGCAATGAGCGCGTCATCTTTCCAGACCGGCACCCCGTCCTTGCGCCAGTAACAGGCCAGCGCCCAGCGCGGCAGCGGTTCGCCGGGATACCATTTGCCCTGGCCATAATGCAGCAGCGAACCGGGCGCGAATTTCTTCCGCAAGCGCCGGATGAGTTCGCCGGAGAGCAGGCGCTTCTTTTCCGAAACGGCGGTGAAATTCCATTCCACCCCGTCCCGGTCGTCAATGGAAATGAACGTGGGCTCGCCGCCCATCGTGAGCCGCACGTCGCCCTTTGCCAAATCGGCGTCAATCGCGTGGCCGAGCGTTTCGATCTGGGTCCATTGCTCGTCGGTGTAGGGCAGCGTGACGCGCGGCGATTCGTGGATGCGCGTCACGGTCATCGCATGGCTGAACTCGCATTCGCATTCGTCCACCGCGCCGGAAATGGGCGCGGCGCTGGTGGGGTCGGGCGTGCAGGCGAGCGGAATGTGGCCTTCGCCGGCCAGCAGGCCGGATGTCGGGTCGAGGCCGATCCAGCCGCCGCCGGGCAGATACACCTCGGTCCAGGCATGCAAATCGGTGAAATCCCGTTCCGCGCCGCTTGGGCCGTCGAGCGCCTTCACGTCGGGTTTCAACTGGATCAAGTAGCCGCTGACAAAGCGGGAGGCCAGGCCGCAATGCCGCAGCAACTGGCAGAGCAGCCAGGCGGAATCGCGGCACGAACCGCTCAATTTTACCAGCGTCTCCTCCGGCGTCTGCACCCCGGGCTCGAGCCGGATGGTGTACTTGATGTCCTGCCAGAGCCGCTGGTTGATGGCCACGAGAAAATCTATCGTGCGCAGCTTGTCTTTTTCGGGGATTTCCAGCCGCTCCTGCTTGGTGCGCCGTTTGGTTTCGCCCAGCAGGTCTTTGCGAATGGCCGCCAGATACTTCATGAACTTCGGCTCCAGCCAGCACTTCCGCTGGAAGGGCGCGAGCTCGTGGTCGAGGGCCGGATCGTAGGCGAAGGGATATTTTTCCGCCTGCGGTTCCAGGAAGAAATCGAACGGATTCAGCACCGACATCTCGGCCACCAGATCCACCTCGACGCAGAACTCGCGCGTGGGCTGGTCGAAGACCAACCGCGCGGCGTAATTCGACTGCGGGTCCTGCACCCAGTTGAGAAAATGCTTTTCCGGCGTGATTTTGAGCGAGTAAGCCAGGATGCGCGTCCGCGAATGCGGCGCAGGCCGCAGCCGCACCACCTGCGGGCCGAGCTGGACGAGCCGGTCGTACTGGTAGTGCGTCTGGTGATGGAGGGCAACGTGGATGGACATCGGGGGGAATTTATGATTTACGATTTACTATTGCTGCTGTTGTTCTTCCTGCTGCACCATCATTTCCTCCTCGGGATTGTCAAAGTTCTGCACGATGTAGGCGTTGAACAGCGCAAATCCAATGTCGTTGAGTTTGGTCTGCAAGCGGTCCAGATAACCGTGCAGCCCGGCCTCGAAGATTTCCTCGATGGTGGCAAACTGCAATTCGGCCAGGAGCCGGCCGGACAGTTTTTCCGCGTCGTTGCAAAATTTGCCCTCGGCCACGCCGGAGATTTTACGGAGCGCCGTGTTGAGCTCATTCACGCAAAAACGAACCGACCGGGGAAAATCCTCGCTCAGCAGGAGAAATTCGGCCACGAAGCGCGGGTTGACTTCCGCCCCGTGCAGACTCTTGTAGGCGTCCCAGGCGCTGCACGACCGCAAAATGGCGGACCATTCGAGGGCGTCGGTTTCGCTTACGGTCTGAGGCAGGCCCCGGACCGGGAGCGTCTCGTACCGCAAGTCCAGGATGCGCGAGGTCTTGTCGGCGCGCTCGATGTATTTGCCCGCCTGCTCAAACCACCAGCCTTCGTTGCGGATGAGCGTGGCGTAGGTCAGGCCGATGATCAGCAGCGAGCTGGACTTGATCTGCTGGAAAAACTCGCTGGGGCTTTCCTCCCACACCTGCCGGGCGTCTGGTGTGCGAACGAACCAGTACAGCCGGTTCAACTCCTCCCATAGCTCGATGGTAATCTGGTCGCGGACCATGCGGGCGTTTTCGCGCGCCTGGCAGACCGAGGAAACCAGCGAGTTCGGATTTTCCGGTTGGAACACGAGAAATTCCGTGACGTTCTTGGCCGTGGCCTTTTTGTGGAGCTTGAAAAACTGCTCCTCGTCGCCGGTGGTCTGCACAATGGGCAGCCAGTGTTTGGCGAGGCGCTCCTCGTTCAGGTTGCGCAGGTCCAGGAGAAGTTGCAGATTCACGTCCACGATGCGCGCGATGTTCTCGGCGCGCTCGATGTAGCGCGACATCCAATACAGACTGTTGGCGACACGACTTAGCATTTTCTTGAAGGGTTGAAACGTTGCAGAGTTAAAGCGTTAAAGCGTTGAAGCGTTAAAGCGCGGAGGCGCGGGCGGCTTTCCACCTCAACGCTTAAACGCTTGAACGCTTGCACACAGGAGTTATTCATCCCCATACAGCACCCAAGTGTCCTTGCTGCCGCCGCCCTGCGATGAATTCACCACCAGCGAGCCTTTGCGCAACGCGACGCGCGTGAGGCCGCCGGGCACGATGACGGTTTTCTCGCCGGAGATGATATAGGGCCGCAAATCAATGTGCCGCCCCTCGAACGTGCCGTCCGCCACGTGCGTGGGATGGCGCGACAGCGAAATCGTGGGCTGCGCGATATAATTGCGCGGTTCGGCGATGACTTTCTGGCGGAACTCCTCAATTTCGGCCTGCGTCGCCTTGGGCCCGATCAGCATCCCATAGCCGCCCGATTCATTCGCGGCCTTGACGACGAGCTTCTCCAGATTCTCCAGAATATATTTCCGGTCGGCCTCCTCGTTAGCGAGATACGTCGGCACATTCGGAATGAGCGGCTCCTGATCCAGATAGTATTTGATCATCTTCGGAACAAAATAATACATCACCTTGTCGTCGGCGATGCCCGTGCCGATCGAGTTGGCCAGCGACACGTTGCCGGCCCGATAGGCGTTGACCAGTCCCGGCACGCCAAGCATGGAATCCCGCCGGAAAACCGTCGGGTCCAGAAAGTCATCGTCCAGCCGGCGGTAGATGACATGCACCGGCTGCAACCCCTTGGTCGTGCGCATGAACACCCGCGCATCGCGCACCAGCAGGTCGCGGCCTTCCACGATTTCGATGCCCATCTGCCGCGCGAGATAGGTGTGTTCGAAGTACGCCGAGTTGTACGCCCCCGGTGTGAGCAGCACCACCCGCGGATACGCCACGCCCGCGGGCGCGATGAATTGCAGCGCCCGCAGCAGCTCGCGCGGATAATCCTCCACCGGTCGCACGCCCACGTTCTCGAACATCTGCGGAAAGGTCCGCTTCATGGCCCGCCGGTTTTCCAGCACGTAGCTCACCCCGCTGGGACAACGCCCGTTGTCTTCCAGCACCAGGTAATTGCCCCGGTCATCCCGGATCAGGTCCGTGCCGCAGACATGGATGTAAATGTCCTTCGGCACGTTGAAATTCACGAACTCGCGCCGGAAATGTTTGCCCGACAAAATGTAAAAGGGCGGAATGATGCCATCCTTCAAGATGCGCTGCTCGTGGTAGAGGTCATGCAGAAACAGGTTCAGCGCGGTGATGCGCTGGACCAGGCCGCGCTCCAGATATTCCCATTCCTTGGCCGGGATGATGCGCGGCAACAGGTCAAACGGGAAGATCTTCTCCGCGCCCGCCTTGTCGCCGTACACATTGAAGGTGATGCCCTGGCGCAGAAAGGCCAGGTCCACCGACTGGCGCTTGTGTTCGAATTCGGGCAGCGTCAGCGACTGAAACTGCTCGCGGAACCGATGATAATGCGATCGCGGCTCGCCCGCGGGGCTGAGCATTTCGTCAAAGAAAATTTCCGGGTCGTAACCCTTCAACATGCCCGCGCGCGGCGGTAATTTGCTCTTGGTGGCCATTTTAAAACACTTTATTGAACGATTTGCCAATCCACCCAACGGTCCAAAATCCGCCAGCAACAGCGGATTCCGGGCAAAACACCCGGTGCAACCAGCCGGGACCGGTGGTTAAATTCTGGCGATACATCATTGTCGGCATGTTTATAGCAAACTCCTTGCCGTCCAGTTGAAGTACAAAAGAATTTTGCCACAAGCAAGCCTGTTTGTGGCTGGCGGAGCGGATTCAAGCACCCGGGGCGGGAACCGCTTGTCCCCGAGGTTGGTTCCAAAAAAATCCAAAGAAAAAAATTGCATTCGTCAGGGCGTATGTTATTCTTCAGTTGGCTACAGAGTCACCGGTTTCAGCAGGCCTCCCCGCCTGCGGCCAATTCGTGAAATTCTGCGGCAATTTAAAGCGCGGGTGTGATGCCTGCGCTTATTTTTTTATTCCTTCGTCCGCCGCACTTCGCTGCCTCGCCCACCGGCTGCGCGCCGGGACGGCGCGCGGTCCGGGGGCGGCCGATCAGCTTTTTTTCAAGACGCGTTGCAACACAGCGGACAGAGTGGACATGGAAACCGGCTTTTGCAACTGTTCGCGAATGCCCGTCTCCCGCAGGCTCGCGGCATCCACGGCGACGTCGAACCCGCTCATGAGGATGACCGGCAGTTCCGGGCGGATCGCGTGGAGTTGGCGTGCCACCTCCAGACCGTTGATTTCCGGCATCGTCAGGTCCGTGATTACCAGATCAAACTGCGCCGGGTTGGCCCGGACCAACCGAAGGGCTTCGCTGCCGTGGTTGCTCGTGGTCACTTGATAATCCAGCCGGCGCAACATCATTTGCACCACCGAGGTCAAGGCCACTTCATCGTCCAGAAACAGGATGCTCTGGCCGCGGCCATGGGCGTGACGCACCGTGCCGGCGTCAGCGGTAACCGTTTCGGCTTGGGGTTGCGCGGGAAAATAGAGGCGGAAGGTGGTGCCTTGGCCGACCTGGCTGGCCGCGGTGATGACCCCTTCGTGCGACTTCACTATGCCATGCACCACGGACAGGCCCAGGCCGGTCCCTTTGCCGACCGGCTTGGTGGTGAAGAATGGTTCATAAATGCGCTCGAGGGTTGTGGTGTCCATGCCACAGCCCGTGTCGGCAATGGTCAGCCGCGCATAGAGAACTGGCCGCAATTGCGGATGGGTCTGGAGGAAGGCCTCGTCCGGCTGGAAGGGTTCCAAGATCACGGTCAATTGCCCGTTGCGGCCCTCCATCGCGTGCAGCGCGTTGGTGGCCAGATTCATCGTCACCTGATAAATCTGCGTGGCGTCGGCCAGCACGGCGGGTGTTCCCGACTCGATCCGCATCTCGATTTTGAGGTTGGCCGGCAGCGAGGCGCGGAGGAATTTCATCGCCTCCTTGATGATGGCATCCAGCCGGATGACTTGGCGGCTGCTTTCGCGCGGGCGGCTGAAGGTGAGAATCTGCTGCACCAGTTCCTTGGCGCGATTGGCCGACTTGAGGATTTCCTCCACGCTCTCCTGGGCCAGCGGATTTCCCTCCGTGTCCTGTTGGAGCAGGTGGGCGTAACCGAAGATGGCGGCGAGCATGTTGTTGAAATCATGCGCGATGCCGCCGGCCAGCGTGCCGATGGCTTCCATTTTCTGCGACTGCCGGATTTGGGTCTCGAGCTGCACTTCGTGCGTCACGTTGCGCTTGACGGCCACGTAGCTGATGATGGCGCCGTCGGCGTCGCGGATGGGCGAAACGGTGGCATCTTCCTCGATCAGGGCGCCGTCCTTGCGCCGGTTGATAAAGTGGCCGATCCAGACTTCGCCGCGCTGGAGAGTCGCCCACATCTGCCGGTAAAAATCAGCGTCATGTTTGCCGCTCTTGAGCATGCGGGGATTCCGGCCCAGCGCTTCGGCGCCGGTGTAGCCGGTGTTTTTTTCAAACGCCGGATTTGCGTAGAGAATCGTGCCGTTTGTGTCGGTGATCACCACGGTTTCGGCCGCCTGCTCGATGGCGGTGGCGAGCCGGGTATGGGATTCTTCCATCCGCTGGTTTTGCAGCCGCATTCGCATCGTATGCATGCCATACGCCAAATCATCGCTCATGGTGGTAAGCAAGGCTACTTCCGCAGGCTGGAAGGCCTTCGGTTCGGCGGCGTAAATCATCACGATGCCGAAGGTCTTTTCGGCGTGGCGCAAGGGCAGGGAGATGGAACTGGCATAACCGCGCTGGCGGGCCGCCTCCCGCCACGGCGTGAACAGCGGGTCGGTTTGCGTATCCTGGCAGATCACGGTCTGGCCGGTGCGGATGGCGACGCCGGTCGGTCCCCGGCCTGACGCAACATTCTCGGACCACGAAATTTTCACTTCCGCCAGGTAGCCGGCTTCGTGGCCAGCCGTGGCGGCCACGCGGACGGTTTTCGCCTCATCATTTTCGGCAAAACCCACCCAAGTCATCCGGTAGCCGCCGGTTTCCACCATCACCCGGCAAACCTGCTGCAGCAGCTCCGCTTCGGTAGCGGCACGCACCATCGCTTGGTCGCAGGCGCTGATGGTCTTGAGGGCGCGCTCCGAGCGCTGCAGTTCCAACTCCTTGTGTTTGCGTTCAGTGATGTCTTCGATCACACCCTGAACGACTGCCTCGTCCGCGTTATATTCGGCCACCGAATGAATATCAAGGATCGCGCCGTCGTGGTTCCGGGCAATCTTAAATTCAACATTGTAAGGCGATTGGCCAGCGATCACCGCCGCGAAGGCCTGATCCAGTCCGGCACGATATTGCGGGAGCGGGAAGCTTTTGATTTCGGCCAGAGTGAACGGTTTTTTCTCACTGACGCCATAGATGCGGCAGGCTTCCGGTGAAACCCACACCTCGCCCGTCTTGGGGTTGATCGCCCAGCCGCCTACTTTGCTAATGCGCTGGGTGTTCAGCAGCCAGTGGTTGGCACGCCGCAGCTCCGCTTCCATCGCTTTGCGCCCCGTGATGTCGGTGACCGCCCCGACCAAGCGCACGGGGCGGCCCGCCGCGTCGCGCACAGCCTCCGCGCGCGACAACAGCCAACGGTAACTTCCATCCTTGTGCCGCAGCCGAAATTCAACCGCATAACGCTCGCCTTTCTCGAGCTGCCCCCGGGTCACCTCTTTGACGACGGCCTGGTCATCCGGGTGCAGCAGGTCCAGGAAAGTTGACCTTTGGTTGACAATTTCGTCGTCTCGATAGCCGATGATTTCTTTCCAGCGCGGGGAGAAGTAGTCTTCATTGGTGAGAATGTTCCAATCCCACAGTCCATCCTGCGTGGCCCTTTCTGCCAGCGCATAGCGCTCCTGGCTTTCGCGCAGCTTGCGCTCGGCCAGCCTGCGCTCGGTGGCGTCGCGAAAGCTCCACACCCGGCCGACAACTTGGTCGCCGAGGCGCTGGGCCTGGGAATAGCGCTCGAAAACGCGCCCATCCCGGAACTTCAGTTCGTCCCGGGAACTGGCTTCCGGGGAGTGATACAATTCCTCGATTTTGGCCACAAAGGCGGCCGGCTCTTGGAGTTGATCCAAGACATACTGCATCAACTTGTGATCATCCCGGTCCGCCGCCAGCTCCGGGGGAATGCGCCACAACTCCAGAAATCGCCGGTTGAAACTCGTGATCTTGCCCCGGCCATCCGCCACCAGGATGCCATCGGCGGTGGATTCCAGGGCGGCGTTGAGGAGCGAGTACGATTGCGCCAGCGCTCCCTCCGCATTCCGGCGGGCGGTTTCTTCCTCAAAATTATGCAGCGCGCGGGCCACGTCCGCCGCCAGACTGGACAGGAGCGCCACCTCCTCGTCGTCAAAGGCATTCGGGTGATCCGCCTTGATGGTCAGCGCCGCGAAGATCCGTTCGCCGTGGAGGAGGGGAATGGCGGCGATCGCAGCGCCGCCGCTGGCCACGACGGAATCCCGCCAGGGCGCAAACCGGGGGTCGCTGGCGAGGTCGTTGAAAACCACGGCCCGACGCTCACGAATGGCCGTCCCGGTCGGCCCCTGGCCCAGCGGGCTGTCGTCCCAGGTGATGGGCGCGTGCTGGAGAAAATTGGTGTTCCCATGGGAATGAGCCACCGGCAAGACCCGGTTGGATTCAGCTTCCGGCTGTCCCACCCACACAAACACATAACCGCGGGTCTTGACGAGGCTATCGCAAACGGCGTGCAGGAGCAGCCCGGGATCGCGTTCGCGACTAAGCAGGTGGCTGACCTCTTGGATGGCTAGCAGAACGTGGTTAAGATGGCCAACCCGTTCGTTCGTTTGCCGCAAGGATTCCAGCGCCTGCTTGCGCTCGGTGATGTCGGTGATGGTGCCCGCCATGCGCCGGGGCGTGCCATCTGCCCCCCGGGCCACCACCTTGCCGCGGCCCCAAATCCATTTCACGGCGCCGTCCTTGGTGACCAGGCGATACTCGCCAATGTTCTGGTCGGTGTTGCCGGCCAGATGCTCATCGCGTCTAGCGGTGACGCCGGGCCAGTCATCCGGATGCACCAGCCGCTGAAAAAATTTCAGGTCCGCCGCCACCTCGCCGGGCGTGTAGCCGGTGATCTCCCAATAGCGGGGACTCAATTCAGCGATGCCGGTCTGGCAATTCAAGTCCCACAGGCCGTCGGCGGAGGCGTCCAAGACCAACCGCAACTGTTCCTCGCTGGCGCGCAGCTTGGCCACGGCGGCATGGCTGGCGGCCTCGGCGGCAGAGCGCTGGGCCACTTCCCGCTCCCAGCGGCCCAACAGGCGCCGCAGCACCCCATACAACAACCCGCCGGTTACCAGCACGAAGATCCAGCCTTTGAGGATGGTGATGTTGATGCGCAGGTCCGGATCGCTGACGAGTTTTTTCACCAGCTCGTTGGAGAGCAGAATATAGGCGCCGGCCACAATGATATAAATCAGCGCGACCTTAAACGCTAGGCGGTTGGCTTTGGCTGGCATAGAAAACTACCATCATTGTTTTACGGTAGTTTGACGAGAGACTAAAGAGAAAAAGGGTCTGGCAGCCGACTATTTATTGCTTCGGACCGCGACCGGTCCCCGGTCGCAGCGCTCGAGTTTCGCGCTGGAGATCCAAAGGTTCGCCGCACGTCGCTGAACTCTCCCACGCGCTACGCGCCGGGACGGCGTGCGATCCGGGGGGGGGCGACGGGCCGCGACCGGTCCCCGGTCGCAGCACTCGGGTTTCACGCTGGAGATCCAAAGGTTCGCCGCACGTCGCTGAACTCTCCCCCGCGCTACGCGCCGGGACGGCGTGCCGTCCGGGGGGGGCGACGGGCCGCGACCGGTCACCGGTCGCAGCACTCGGGTTTCACGCTGGAGATCCAGAGGTTCGCCGCACGCCGCTGAACTCTCCCACGCGCTGCGCGCCGGGACGGCGCGCGGTCCGGGGGGCGACGGGCCGCGACCAGTCACGGCATCGCCAGCAAATGGCCAGCAAATGGTTTGCGGACAAGAACTTTCCCGCCATACTTGCGGGAATTGATGCCTGCGGCGCAACCCATTTGCTTTGACGTGGCGGTGATCGGCGCGGGCCCGGCTGGTGGTTCCGCCGCGCTGGCTCTGGCGCGGGCCGGCCAGGTGGTGCTCGTGCTGGAAAAGGCGGCGCTGCCGCGTTACAAAACCTGCGGCGGCGGGGTGTTGGCGCGCGCCTTCAAGCTGCTGCCACCCAGGGCCGAAAGCGTGGTCGAGCGCAGCTTTTCTTCCGTGGCGCTGAATTTTCTGGGCGCGGGAATGGACTTTGTGGCCACCCGTCCGCAGCCCATGGTCCACATGACGATGCGCGCGGATTTGGACGGCCTGCTGGCACGCGCGGCCCGGCAGGCCGGCGCGCAACTGGTGGAATCATGCTGTGTCCGGGGAGTGAATATACGGAACGACTGCGTGGAGATTATTTCCGACCGGGAGAATTACCGGGCCAAGTTCGTGCTGGCCGCCGATGGCGTACATAGCGCCACCGCCAAAGCCGCCGGCTGGCCGGACTTGCCCGCGCTGGCCCCGGCGCTGGAATATGAGATTTATCCGGCGGCGGAAGATCTTGCCCGCTTCAACGAGAGGCCGCGCTTTGATTTCAACACGATTGACGCCGGCTATGCCTGGGTGTTCCCCAAACGCGACCATCTTTCCGCGGGCATTTTATGCACGCGTCGGGTGTGCCCTGATTTGCGGGCGCAGCTCGCGGAGTATTTGCGCCAGCTTGGCCTGGCGCAGGTCGAAAAAACGGAACGGCACGGCTGGCTGATTCCCTTGGCGCCGCGCCGCGGGCCGCTCGCGCGCGGTCGCGTGCTGCTGGCGGGCGACGCCGCCGGCTTGGTGGATCCAGTCACGGCGGAAGGCATCACGCACGCGATCTGGAGCGGGCAACTGGCCGCCGCCGCGCTCGTCGAAGGTCGGCTGGAGCCCGGGCGGGTGGGGCCGATTTACCAGTCGCTGCTGGAAAAACACATTCTGGGCGAACTGCGCGCCGCCCGGTTTCTGGCCCGGTTGCTTTATCGGTATCCGCGCATCCGTAACGGAGCCTTTCGCTGGCGCGGACAAAAACTTTGCGAATTTGTCACCCAGATCATCATGGGCGAGCGCGGCTACTGCGAGGCCATGAAAAAGCCGGCGAATTACCTTGGCTGGATCAGCCGGGATTAGCATGCATTTTTGCGGATTGATTGAAAGCTGGTTCGAGCCGCCAAACCGCAGGGCCTATTTTTTCCTGCCCCGCACCACGAGCAGGGGAATGGCGGTGTGGTGCCGAACCTTGGTAATGGTGCTGCCGTGGAACAAATCGCCGAACAGGCGGTGGCCGTGGGCCGCCATGGCGATCAAATCGCACTCCCGGCCTTCCGCCACCTTGACGATTTCCTCCGGCGGATTGCCCAGCGCCAGTTCGGTGGCCACCGAAAAACCCTCGGCGCGCAGTTCCACCGCGACTTTTTCCAGATAGAAGCGGTCCTCCTTCATCTCCTCGGATTCGGCCAGCTTGAGCTGGTTGAAATTGCGCGCCGCCCAGCCGTCAGCCACGTGCAGCAACAGCAGTTTTGCGCCCGTCAACTTGGTTATCGGACGCAGATGGTCCAGGATCGCGCGGTCGGTCGCGCTGTTTTCCAGGGGCACGAGAATGTGGTGGTACATGGGTTTCGGGCGCCGGCTCGTTTGGTTTGCCTCATTTGCCAACGATCACATGCCAGGCGTCTTTCAGCGCGTCCGGCAGACTGTAAATATCCATCGCGGTGATCGCAATCACACTACCCCAGCCTAGCAGCAACAGGAACCAGCCGTTGCGCCATTGCCCCATGATTTTACGCGACGAGGTGAACTGAAGCAACGGAAACATGGCGAACGGCAGGACCAGACAGAGATAGACCTGGCTCAAGTTCACCAGGTCGGTGATGCTGCCGTTGCCACGGAGGCCGATGATCACAATGGCCGGAATCACCGCCAGCAGCCGCGAAATCATCCGGCGCAGCCACGGCCGGATGCGCCAGTGCATGAAGCCTTCCAGCACCACCTGCCCGGCCAGGGTGCCGGTGATGGTGCTGCTTTGGCCGCTGGCGAGCAGCGCCACAGCAAACAGCGTGCTGGCTGCCACCTTGCCCAGCAATGGCGCCAGTGTCAGATACGCCACGCGAATCCAATCGCTGTCGGGGCTGAACTTCACGACCTGCCCGCCGGCCACCGTCACGCTGTCCTTGCCATAAAATACCAGTGCCGCCAGCACGAGGATCGCCGCGTTGACGAAGAACGCGATGGTCAGCGCCACGGTGGCATCCACGGTATTGAACTTGATGGCGGTGCGAATGGAGGCCTCATCGGGTCCCACATTGCGGGACTGTACCAGGGCCGAATGCAGGTAGAGATTGTGCGGCATGACCGTCGCGCCGATCATGCCCACTGCGACCACGAGCATTCCGGCCTGACCCAAGTTCGGCCGCATCAGCGCCCCGGCCATCTCGGAGAACACCGGCTGGGTTTGCGGGAAAACGAAAATCTCAATGGCGTAGCAGACCCCGATGGTCAGCACGAACACCGCGACGACCGCCTCGATCATGCGCATGCCCATGCCCTGCAACGACAGCAGCAGCAGCACGTCAAACGCAGTGATGACAATCGCCCACAAAATCGGGATGTGAAAGAGCAGGTTCAAAGCCACGGCGCTGCCCAGCGATTCGGCCAGATCCGTGGCGCAGACGGCGACTTCCATCGTGATCCAGTTCGGCCAGCGCGTCCAGCGCGGATAAAAAGCGCGGCTGCATTGGGCCAGGTCCTTCCCCGTGGCCATGCCCAGCCGCGCGGAAATCACCTGTAGAATCAAGGCCATGAAGCTGGCCATCGCCACCACCCAGAGCAGGCCGTATTTGAACTGGGCGCCGCCCGCGAGGTCCGTCCCCCAGTTGCCGGGGTCCATGTAGCCGACACTGATGAGGATGGCCGGCCCGGAGAACGCCATCCATTGCCGCCAAAAGGGGGCCTTGGCCGGGGGCACGGGCACGCTGCGGTGCATCTCCGACAGGGAAGCCTCCGCCGCCGGCTGGTGGCAGGCGGATTCAGTCGTGGCTGTCGGCTTTGCGTCCATGCCTCGGCCTCAACCGCGCCCGCGGTCAGAAATATTTATCATCTGCGAAATAATGTAGCATAGGTTACATGAGGGAGCGAAGTTGTCAACCGGAATATGGCCTGGGGATTCCCGCCCGCGCGAAAGCCGGGGTGGGGACGGCTCGTCACCACGAGTCAGACTTGGGCAAGCCAAAGCGGGGACAAGCTGTCCCCGCCCCGATGCTTGAATCCGCGCCGAATGCAGCCGCGGTGACAAAATAAAGTCTCGACTAGCGTCCCGCCTTGAGGTTGATTGTTTCCCATGACACCTCCTGCTACAGCTCCCGCCGCCGCCCGCCGCCCGGGGCCTTCGCCTGCGGCCCTGCCGCCGGCGGAGAGCTTCTTGCGCTCGCGCCGTGACCGGGCCGGCGAAATCGCCCAGGATTACGTCGAGGCCATTGCCGACTTGTCCGCCGCCGTGGGCGAGGCGCGGGTGACCGACCTGGCGCGGCGGCTGGGCGTGACCCACGTGACCGTGAACCGCACCCTGGCGAGATTGAAGTCGGCGGGCTACGTGCATACCAAACCCTACCGCGCGATTTTCCTGACCGACGCCGGCCGGCAGTTGGCCATCGAATCCAAGCAGCGGCACGAAACCGTGGTGGCCTTTCTGCTTTCCCTGGGCATCTCCAAAAAGGCGGCGGAATTGGATGCCGAGGGCATCGAGCACCACGTCAGCCCCGAAACCCTCGCGGCCATGGAACGCCGGCTCAAGCAGCGCCGCTGAGGCGGCGACCAAATCGTTTGCCTCATCTCGCCTACAAATAAACGATTATCTTTGCCCGCGCGAGAGCGGTGCTGAAGTCACCGCTGTTTTTCGTCGCGCTGCAGTGCCTGGCATTGATTCCGGTGGCGGTCTATGACTACCGCTGGATTCTGCCATTTGACTTGCTCGCTTCCGTCCTCGCGCTGGTCCTCGGACTGGTCATCCTGCGCTGGCTGTGCCCTGGTTGGAGATTTCGCTGGCCGCTGGTCGCGGACAGTCATTTGGGAACGCGAACATTCAGTTGGTGGAATCTGGTGGCGTTCGTGTTATTGAACCTCTTGGTGGCGCTGCCAGTCACGCTGGGTTGTCTGTGGGGAGGCGCCAGTCTGGCCGTGAGCCATTTTACGGATGGATTTGTGGCCTTGCGCCCAAGCGGCGTGGTGCTACAGGCCCGAAAATACATCCGCGACGACGGCCGCACGGTCGTGCTGTTCCCCATGTCCCACATCGCCGAATCGGAGTTTTACCGGAGCGTGGCCCAATCGGTCACGAGCAATTCGGTGGTGCTGCTGGAAGGCGTGACGGACAGCCGGAACCTGTTGACGAACCATATTACCTACAAACGGATGGCCAAGACGTTGCATTTGGCGGAACAACATGAGGATTTCGACCCCCAACAGGGCCGGTTGGTGCCCGCGGACGTGGATGTCCAGGAGTTTGCTTCCAATACGATTGCCGTGCTCAACCTGGTCACGCTGGTACATTCGCAGGGCGTGAATCCGCGCACGCTTTCACGGTTGCTGCAATTTTCGCCAACCCCGGAGGTCGAACAGCAGTTGCTGGAGGACCTGCTGTTGAAACGCAACCGGCATGTGCTGCACGAGTTGTTCGCACGGTTGCCCGAGGCGGACAGCTTCATAATTCCTTGGGGTGCCGCGCACATGTCGGGCCTGTCCAAGGAGATTCAGAAATCCGGTTTCCATCTGGTGGCCTCGCGCGACTACGTGTCCATCCGGTTCGGCGGCAAAGCCGGTACGGGCGGCGGCGGGGGATGGATTGCGCGATAGCTTTCGTCATTCGCCATTCGTCATTCCCCGCCGCCGCTCATCCTTTTCTGGACACGCGCCCTCAATTCCGGCTTACTATGGCGAATTTGAATCTGTCTGATGCCGCCACTCAACGCTGATAAACTCGCCCACGCCAAGTCGCTCGGATTTTCCGACCGGCAAATCGCCCATTTGACCGGGTCCACCGAAGACGAAATCCGTGCCCGCCGGAAGCAATTGGGCCTCGTGCCCAGCTACCGGCTGGTGGACACCTGCGCCGCCGAATTCGAGGCCTACACGCCATATTATTATTCCACCTACGACCGCGGTGACGACGAGGTCAAACCGGAGTCGCCCAAGAAAAAGGTGATGATCCTGGGCGGCGGCCCCAACCGCATTGGCCAGGGCATTGAATTCGACTACTGCTGCGTCCACGCCGCGTTCGCGCTCAAGGAGGACGGCTACGAGACGATCATGGTCAATTCCAATCCCGAGACGGTCTCGACGGATTACGACACCAGCGACAAGTTGTTTTTCGAGCCGCTGACACTCGAAGACGTGCTGCATATTTACGAACGGGAAAAGTGCTGGGGCGCCATCGCGCAGTTCGGCGGCCAGACGCCGCTGAATCTCGCGCTCGGCCTTCAGAAGAACGGCGTCAACATCATCGGCACCTCGCCCCAGAGCATTGAGATCGCCGAAGACCGCAAGCTGTTTGCGGCGATGCTGCGCAAGCTGGATATCCCGCAGCCGCCCAATGGCCTGGCCACCAACGAAGCCGAGGCGCTGGAAGCCTCCAAGAGGCTCGGCTATCCGGTGCTGGTGCGGCCCAGTTTCGTGCTCGGCGGCCGCGCGATGCAGATTGTCTATTCCGACAGCGAACTGTCGCACTACATGAAATTCGCGGTCGAGGCCTCGCCGGAGCGGCCCGTGCTGGTGGATAAATTTCTGGAGGACGCCACCGAGGTGGACGTGGATTGTCTGGCTGATGTGGGGCTGTTTGCCAAAGGTGAACATCCAACCTCCAACCTCCAACCTCCAACCTCCAGTGCAGGAGCCAATGAAGGAACAATAGTGATCGGCGCCATGTTGGAGCACATCGAATTTGCCGGCGTGCACTCCGGCGATGCCGCCATGGTGCTGCCGCCGCACACGCTGTCCCGGAAAGTCATCGCCACCATCCGCGAATACACGCACGCCATGGCGCGCGAATTGCAAGTCGTGGGGCTGATGAATGTGCAATACGCCGTGAAGGGCGACACCGTTTATGTCCTCGAAGTGAATCCGCGCGCCTCGCGCACCGTGCCCTTCGTGAGCAAGGCCATTGGCGTGCCGCTGGCCAAGCTGGCGGCCAAAGTCATGGCGGGCAAGACGCTGCGGGAATTGAATTTCACGGAGGAAATCTGGCCCAAATACTGGGCGGTCAAGGAATCGGTTTTCCCGTTCAACCGGTTTCACGGCCAGGATATTTTGTTGTCCCCGGAAATGCGGTCCACGGGCGAGGTCATGGGCCTGGACGCCGACCTCGGGATTGCCTATGCCAAGTCGCAGATGGCCGCTGGTTCACCGCTGCCGCTGGGCGGCAAGGTGTTTATCAGCGTCAGCGACCTGCACAAAAAGAAGATCGGCGAGGTGGCCCGGCGATTTGTTGAACTCGGCTTTGCCCTCGTCGCCACCGGCGGCACCGCCGCCGCCCTGGAAAAAGCCGGGCTGAAGGTGGAGCGGATTCACAAGTTGCAGGAAGGCCGGCCCAACGCGGTGGATCTCCTCAAAAACAAGGAATTGCAGCTCGTCATCAATACCCCCAGCGGCGCCACGCCGCGGGCCGATGAAATCAAAATCCGCACCACCGCCGTCTATACCGGCACGCCGATCATGACCACCATTTCCAGCGCCCAGGCCGCCCTGCGCGGCATCGCCGCAATCAAAGCCTCCGGTTACACCGTGAAAACCGTGCAGGAATATCATTGACCGGAGATATTTACCCTTGCTTGGATCGAATTACAGGCGATAATTCTCTTATGACTGCCACCGCTGTCATTGAAGAAATCAAGCAACTGCCGCGCCCGGAACAATCGCGGGTGATTCAATTTGCCTTTGAATTGGCCCGTAAGCGTCAACTGTCTGGCAACGGCCGTCCGCTTGCCCCCGAGGAATTGGGTGAATTGGCCCGCCGCATGGTGGAAACGAATGATCCTGCGGAAGCCGATCGGCTGCAAGAAGAGATTATGCGTGGATTCTACGGCGGCGAGACTCATGCCTAAAATTCTCCGCGCCAAATTACCTGGTCCTCTTCTCGCGCATCTTCTGATGAGGATGCGCCAACGTAATGTTTCAACTGAGTTAATTGAAGCTTTCCAAATGAAGAGTGTCGGTTTATGTTTCTCCCATGAGTTCAGTTCAAGAAATTGAGGCGGTTCTGCCCCGGCTTTCACGAGCCGCGATTGAAGAAGTCCGCGCGTGGATTGATGATTTTCTCGAAGATCAGCTTGAACTCACCGACGAAGTGAAGGTCAAACTTGATCAATCCCGCCGCGAGATTGCCGAAGGCCGTTTCACCACCCGTCAGCCGGAATAATCGTGGCTGCCGCCCTCCAAATCTGGTCGCACACTTTCTCCCGAGCGTTTGATGATTTGCCAAAGGCCCCATGAAATTCCCAGTCCTTTCCATCGCCACAATCTTCTGTACGATCCAGCTCGCCTCGGCCCAGCCCACCCCTGCCTTCCCCGGCGCGGAAGGGTTCGGCCAAACCGCCACCGGTGGCAGCGGCGGTGAAACCGTTCATGTCACCACCTTGGAAGATGCGGGCGCCGGTTCCTTTCGCGCCGCGGTGAGCCAGCCGCACCGCACCGTTGTCTTTGATGTCGGCGGCGTGGTCCGGCTCAAATCCAATGTGGCCGCCAGCAGCGACCTGACCCTTCAGGGACAGACCGCCCCCGGCGAAGGCGTGACGCTATATGGACGCTCCGTTTCCTTTAGCGGCCAGCATAACGTCATTGTCCGCTACCTGCGCTTTCGGGAAGGCATCGCTGGCGACAAGGGCAAGTGCTCCGTCAATCTTTCCGGCGGTCGGGACATGATTTTTGATCATTGCAGCATCGAATGGGGCCGGTGGGACTGCCTCGGCCTCACCCAAGGCAGCCATGACATCACCTTCCAATACTGTCTCATTGGCGAGGGCGTGGATCCGCAGCGGTTTGGCTCCTTGTCCGACTCCGTCACCAACATCACCTATTCGCACAATCTCTGGATCAACAACCAGAGCCGCAACCCCAAGGCCAAAGGCCGGATTCAATATGTCAACAATGTGGTTTACAATTGGGGCGTCTGCGGCCTGGTGGGCGGGCATTCCGGCGCGGACCATTTCCTGGACGCCGTCGGCAATTATTTCATCGCCGGTCCCAATTCAGGCGCGCATGCCGTCGGCGAATTCGCGGCCACCGACCACGTCTTTCAACAGGGCAATTTCGCGGATTTGGACAAAGACGGCAAACTGAACGGCCGCGAATTGGTTCCCGCCGATTTTGGGGGTGAACAGGCGCCGACCTTCGTTGGCGCTCCCATCGTCGCGCCGCTGACGAACGTGACGGTCGAATCCGCGTCCGCCGCGCTGACCAACGTGCTGGCCCAAGCCGGCTGCTCGCGGCGCCGCGATGCCGTGGACGCGCGTTTGATTGACGCGGTGCAATCCTTCGGCACCCGCGGGAAAATCATCCACAGCGAAGCGGAAGTGGGCGGTTTCTGACGGAGCGCGGACAGCTCGTCCGCGAGTTTCATTCACCCAGAGGATTCAACCGCTACGGCCTCCAACCTCACACCAGTGTGGCCAGCCCCAAGGCCGGAGGGTTCATTTGCTTCCTGGTTTGCTGGCCGGAATTTTAGCGAGGTCGGGTGGGATCTGGTTCGGGTCGAAGGTTTCGACGTGCAGCGCGATGAGACTGAATTGCGGCACGCCAAGCTGGGTCTGGCCGTTGGAACGGTCCACCACCATCGCCACGCCGGCCACCTGGCCGCCGTGTGCGCGCACAATGTCCATGGTTTCCTGCACCCGGCCGCCCTTGGTCACCACATCCTCCACCACGAGGTTTTTTTCTCCCGGCGCAATCTTGAACCCCCGCCGCAGCACCAGCTTGCCGTCCTCTTTTTCCACAAAAATGAACCGCAACCCGAGCTGGCGCGCGACCTCCTGGCCGATCACCAGCCCGCCCATTGCGGGCGCGACCACCGTGACCGCGCCGAGCGGCCGGACTTTGGACGCCAGCGCCGCGCCGAGTTTTTCGACGACGGGCATCTGTTGCAGCGCCAGCGCGCATTGGAAAAATTGGCGGCTGTGCAGACCGCTGCGCAGGATGAAATGGCCTTCGAGCAGCGCGCCCGAGTCGCGGAAAACCTGGAGAACTTCGTTTTGTGTCATCGCGCAAAGTCTAAGGCCAGATCATGCGGTCGAACAAGAAATTAACCACAGATGGACACAGATGAAAGAACAACCGGACAGGTGACCACAAGACAACAAGCCCAAAGTCGCGTCTTTCGCAGTCCCGTGGTCCCATGGTCCTGTTTAATCTGTGTCCATCTGTGTCCATCTGTGGTTGAAACTGAGTCTTTGCGATTTAGTCTGGCTTCCGCGCCCTGAATTCTGAATGCTTGCGGCGTGCCGAAGTGGGTCAAATTGATCATCGCCATTGCGCTCCTGCCGGTTTGTGCCGGGGCCGCCAGGGCGTTGTGGTTGGTGATCCAGCGTTGCGGCGGCGCGGATACCACTTGGGTGCCGCTGCTGGCAGGCGCCACCTGCTGGATGGTGATCTTTCTGCTGTTGCCCAAACCGATGTGGCTGTATGTCCTTGGCCATGAACTCACCCACGCGCTTTGGACCTGGTTGTTTGGCGGGCAGGTCAAGAAAATGAAAATCACCTCCGCGGGCGGCCACGTGGTCGTTTCCAAGACGAATTTTGTGATCACCCTGGCGCCGTATTTCTTCCCGCTGTACGCCGTGCTGGTCATCGCGGTGTTTGCCCTCGGCCACTGGCTCTGGAACTGGCATCTGGTTTATTTTCACCTGCTGGTCGGGGCGGCGTACGCGTTTCACGTCACCCTCACGTTTCATGTCTTGCAGACCCAGCAATCGGACATCACCAGCCAGGGCTGGCTTTTCTCCGCCGTGGTGATTTTTCTGGGCAACGTCTGTGTCCTGCTGTTCGGCCTGCCGCTCCTCACGGCCAAGGTAGCGATTCTGGATTCGCTCGGTTGGTGGTTCCACAGCACTGGCCTGGTGTTCCTTTGGCTGCAACGGGTGATCTAGCTGAAAATAATTATCAATTCAGTCTTGAATTGTGACCGCCTTTGGCTTCATCCTCATTTAAGTTATGGATTTAGCCGACATCTTGGGACGCGAACAAATTGTCCCTGACCTCAAAGCGTCCAACCGCTGGGAGGCCATTGACGAACTCATTGGCAATCTGGTGGCCACCGGCAAAATACAGCCGGGTGACCGCGACGCGGTGACCGCCGCTGTCAAAAAGCGCGAAACCTCAATGTCCACGGGCATTGGCTTCGGCATTGGCATCCCCCACGCCTCCACGGATTTGATTTACGAGGTGGTCGGCGCGCTGGGCCGCTCCGGCAAAGGCGTCAACTTCGATGCGCTGGACAACCAGCCGGTCAAGCTCGTCATGCTCTTTCTCGTCCCGCAGGGCCAATTTCAAAAACATCTCCACACCCTCGCCAATATCGCCAAGCTGCTGCACAAGGCCGATTTCCGCGAAGCCTTGGAAAAATCCCCCGACGCCGACGCGATGCTCGCCGTCATCCGCGATCACGGGAAAAAATGAAGTGGCACAGGCGTCCCGCCTGTGAGTTCCTGGCGGGGTTTGCTCGCTTTGGGAAATCTGGAGTCCAGCAGTGGTAAGACAACCGATTTTTATCTGGCGAGTCTGGCGGCAAAGCATGGGATGGAATGGGCCACGTTGGATGGCGGCATAAACACCAGGCTTCTTTTCTTATCCCGGAATAATTTTCACCCGCGCTTCATCGTGTTCCCGTGTTTCGCCGGCGGCTCCTGGAAAAAATCCGTGTTCATCCGTGCCTATCCGTGCTTAAATAGTCCCTGTGTTGCCCCACAAAAAAATTGAATCCGCCTTGCAAGCCGCCGTTGGCACCGTGCTGCCGGACGCTGATGTCTCTAGCGTGCTCGTGCGTCCCTGTCCCGACCCCAAATTCGGCGATTACCAGAGCAACGCGCTGATGGCGATCGCCAAAGCGCGCAAACTGAATCCGCGCCAGTTGGCGGCCAGCGTGCTGGCCAAGCTGGACGTGTCCGCAATTTGCGATCCGGTGGAAATTGCCGGCGCGGGCTTTCTGAATTTCCGGCTGAAGACGGCCGTGCTGGCGGAGGCGCTCACCGGGGCCGCGCGCGGCGAGCATTTGTTTTTTGACCAGGCCGCCCAGCCGCGCACCGTGGTGCTGGATTTCAGCTCGCCGAACGTGGCCAAGCCCATGCATGTCGGCCACATCCGCTCCACGGGCATCGGCGACGCGCTCCAGCGCACGCTGCGGCTGCTCGGCCATGACGTCAAAAGCGATAACCACATCGGGGATTGGGGCACGCAGTTTGGCAAACTGCTGCTGGGCTGGAAGGAGATTTTGGACCCGGCCGCGCTCGCACGCGACGCCATTGCGGAATTGGAACGGCTGTACCAGGTCATCAACGCCGAGTGCGATGCCAATCCCGCGCGCCTGGAAGCCGCCAAAGCGGAACTGGTAAAACTCCAGGCCGGTGACCCCGCCAACACGGCGATCTGGAAGGAGATGATCGCTTTATCGGAGAAACAGTTCGGCGAAATTTACGGGCGGCTCGGCGTGAAGTTCGATTTCACCCTGGGCGAAAGCTTTTACAATCCGTGGCTGGCGGACGTGGTGCAGGATTTGCTCCAGCGCGGCATTGCGCGCGAGAGCGAGGGCGCGATTGGGGTGTTTAGCGACGGCTCGCTGCCGCCGAAGGAAGACATGTTCCTGGTCAACCGCGACGGCGAATGGGTTCCCGATCCCGCGCTCGTCCGCAAAAGCGATGGCGGCTTCAACTACACCACCACCGACTTGGCGACGATTGATTACCGGCTCAAGACCTGGTCGCCGGCGGAAATCGTTTATGTGGTGGATGACCGGCAGGCGGGGCACTTCAAAAAATTGTTCGCCGTCTTTACCCGCTGGCGGTCGGACGCCGCGAAGCAGGTAAAACTCGTGCATGTGGGTTTCGGAAAAATCATGGGCGAGGACGGCAAACCGTTCAAAACCCGCAGCGGCGGCACCGTGAAACTGGGCGACCTGCTGGATGAAGCCGAAAAGCGCGCCTTGGAAATTGTAAAGACGAAGCAGTTGGAAAGACCGGCGGAGGAGCGTGTGCCGGAAAATTTATGGCCCGAAATCGCCCGCGTGGTCGGCTTGGGCGCGGTGAAATATGCCGACCTGCTGCCGAACCGCCAGAGTGATTACGTTTTTAGCTGGGATAAAATGCTTGCCTTGCAGGGCAATACCGCGCCGTATCTGCAATATGCCTACGCGCGGATTCGGAGCATTTTCCGGAAAGCCGAAGCCGGTGATTTCAAATTCGGGATTTCGGATTTCAAATTGGAGGCGCGTGAGGAGCTGGCGCTGGCGAAGCAGCTATTGAGTTTTGGTCTCACCTTGGAAGCCGTCGCCGAGGAATTGCGTCCGAATTATCTCTGCAACTACCTGCACGAACTCGCCGGCAAATTCACCAGTTTCTACGAAAACTGCCCGGTGCTCAAGGCCGGCGACGAAGCCACGCGCCAATCGCGCCTGGCCCTCTGCGATTTGACCGCGCGGGTCCTGCGGCAGGGTTTGGCGGCGCTGGGCATTGAGACCGTCGAGCAGATGTGACTCCGCACCAGCGTCCGGGCACGCTGGGCTTGCCTCTATTTCAGCGGCAGGAAGATGCGGAAGGTGGTGCCCTTGCCCGTTTCGCTTTCGACCTCGATTTTGCCTTTATGCGCCTCGACAATCATTTTACTCTGAAACATGCCAATCCCCAGCCCGTTTTTCTTGGTGGTTTGAAACGGGCGGAACAGTGACCGGCGGAGAAACTCCAGGCTCATGCCGCAGCCGTTGTCGGCAATGGTCAGCACCGCCCAGCCATTCTGCTGCACGGTTTGAACTCGCACCTGGCCGGAAGCTGGCGGCACGGCTTCGCGCGCGTTGAAGATCAGGTTCGTGGCCACCTTCAACATCTGTTCCGGGTCAAACCACACTTTGGGCAGCGGGGACAGCTCTTTCTTCAGGTTAATGCCGGCGACTTCCTCCCAGCCCGCGAGCGATTTGGCCACCAGTTCGTTCAGGTCGGCTTCGACCGGTTTGATTTGGAGCTCATGCCGGATGGAACCGAGCCGGCCAATCAACCGGTTGATATGCGACACCGTCTTGGCCACGCCGCGCAGGGCGTCGGCCCGGAACGCCGGGTCGTCGAAATGCACCGGCAGGTTTTCGAGCATCAGATTGAGCGTGCTGGCCGTGTTTTTCAGGTCATGCACAAAGAAGGCGGACATGGTTTGGAAGGCCTCCAGTTCCTTGGCCTGCAGTAATTTTTGGGACAGCCGCGTATTCAACAAACCGGCGGCAATGTGGTCGCCAATGCACTTGAGCAGATCGAAATCCTGCCAGGTGAACTTGACGGCGCTGACCCGGTCGCCCAGCATCATAAGCCCGATCACCTCTTCGCTGACGATCATGGGCACGCAAACACGGTTGCCGCCTTTGCGGAATTCGTCCGGATGACAGCGCCGCAAAATCTCCGCCCAATGCTCCTTCCGGGCATCAATGTCCACCGGTTCACGCTGTGCGCGGAGCGCCCGCAAAATCTCCGCGACCTCCTCCTTGCCGGGTCGCAGGGTCTCTGCCTTGGCCTCGCTGAGAAAGGTGGAGGCGAGGAACACGAGTTGCGCCTGCGACTCGTCCACCAGCCAGATGGTGACCGAGAGGGTTTGGAACAGGTCCGTCACCGCTTTGACGGCCACCTGGCACAAGTCCTTTTGATTCACACACGAAGCCGTGGCTTCGGTGAATCGCCGCCAGACCGTGCGATAGTCATACAACGGGCGTTGAAAATGCCGGCTCACAAACCGGCTGAGCTGCAAGCGCATCCGGTCGGACAACAGCAAAATGGCGAACAGCACCGCCGCCACCAAAAACACGAACCACCGGATCAAGTCCCCTTCGCCCACCCGGAACAGGGCGACGACCTTGGCCAGCACGCCGATGGCCAGCAGATAAATCCCCGCCAGGAATACCGTCAGGGAGCTTTGCAGCACCGCTTGGGAGGGATAAACGTCCAGGTCGAAATGGCCCGCGCGGAACGAAGCCCGGAGCATCAGCAGGCAGGCCACAAACAGCGCGCCGGCATCCACCATTTGCAACCGCAAGTCCAGCCGATTGCTCAACAAAACCTGGCTGCTGGTGCAGAAGCGCACGACGAACAAAACGGCCAGACCCAGAATCATGAATTTGATGCGCCAGCGCATGACTCCGACCGACGCCCGGAAAGTCTTTTCCAAATTGATGCCCACCAGCACCAGGCCGGCCAGCAACAGCAAGAAGAAGAAAAATCCGCCCAGGCCGCCGAGCGCCAATTGGCACGCGCCATCGGTTTTGAGCCAGACCGGGGCGATCAACTCGTCATGGTCCAAGGCCGCCAGCGCCACCGGCAGGATGAATGCGGCCAGCAACAAGAACTTCCACCGGTGCAAAAATTCCCGGTAGTTTCCACGGCCATAGCCCAGGGCGAAAAACAACCATACCCCCGGCAGCAGCGCGCTGGCACACAGCCGGCAGCGCTGCCACTCCACCATTTGTCCCACCGCCGTTTCATTCCACGAAACCGCCACCGCCTGCCACGACAATCCGCTGAAGATGCTCTCGATCGCCAGCAACACCATGCCGGCCACAAACGCCAGGTGCACGACGGATCGGCGTTCGTTCCAAATCACGGCCAAAGCCACTGCGCCACAAAATATGGCGCCGGCATAAGCCAGCAGGGCGGCAGTATTCATCACCAGACAGGCCTTTCAGCCAGCGCTTGCCTTCTCACCGTGCGGCGCGCAAAGCAGCCAAGAAATCATGCGCCTGACCGCGCGGCGCGCGCTGATCAGGACGCCGGTCTCAAGGCCGCCTAACGCGGTAGAAGCGCGCCGGATAATTGGTCGAATCGGCGTCCCAGAAATAATTGGTGCCGTTGACCAAAACGTTGGTTTGCACCGGCTGCCATGCCCCCGTGGCCAGATCCGTGCAAGCCTCCACCACCACGAGCGAAACATTCGTCGCCGTCGCAATGGTGAATCCAAATCCCTGGCTTGGGCCAGCCCAGCCGCAGGGGTTGATCGTGATCGGCAGTGGCCATGGCGCCGTGGGCGCGCCGCCAAAACTATCGGACCAACCGGTCGTGCCCGCAAGATAATAAACCGTTCCGGGATCTGAAAAGAACACCGTGTTGTCCGCACTTGGCGCAGCGCCTTCAAAATAGATGGCGGTGAGATTGCTGCAACTGGCGAAGGCATCGCTGCCGATGCTCATGACGCCGGCGGGAATCGTCAGGCTGGCCAGGTTCGGGCAGTACTCAAACGCATAATTCCCAATGCTTTCGAGACTGCCGGGGAGGGTCACATTGACCAGGCCGGAGCAGCCGGCAAACGCATTATTGCCGATGCTGGTAACGCCAGCCGGAATGGTAATGTTGGTCAGGCTGCTGCAGCCGGCGAAGGTGTCGTCCAGGAGACTGGTGATTCCGGTCGGCAGGGCCACGCTGGCCAGGCTCGTGCAGTAATTGAAGGCATATACCCCGATGCTGGCCACGCTGCCGGGAATGAGCACATTGGTCAGGGACGCGCAGCCACAAAACGCATAGTCTCCGATGCTGGTGACACTGCCGGGGAGCGCATAGCTGCCGGTTTTACCACCGGGACACTCGATGACCGTAGTCAGAGATTTGTCCAACAACACGCCGGCATCGCTAGCGTAACTCGTGTTGCTGTCAGCCACCGAAATGTTGGTCAGGCTGGGGCAGGAAATAAATACATTGTTTCCAAGATTCGTGACGCCGCTGGGGATGACCAGGCTGGTCAGGCTGATACAGTTATTGAATGCCTTGTCGCCGATGCTGGTGACACCGTCGGGGATGATCAACGACGGCAGGGAAAAGCACGCGGAAAATTCCTGGTCGCCGATCCGAGTGACGGTGGCGGGAAGCGTCACGTTGGTCAGGGATTCGCAATCATAAAACACCCCGATCCCGAGATTGGTGACGCTGGCGGGGATGATGATGCTGGTCAGAGAGGTGCTGCCTAGAAACGCCAAGTCGGCAATGTCGGTGACCGGCAAGCCGTTGGTCGAGTCCGGGATGGCGACGGTCCCGTCCGTGCCCGAATAGCCGGTGATGGTGATGGTGTTGTTGGCATTGGTCACGTAGGTGAGTTGACCCTGAATTGCAACGGGTGCCAATAAAGCAATCAAGCCCCACGTCACCCAGCCCAAAGTCTTGGCTGAAGCCGGTTTCTCAATATTAATCTTCATGTTCGTCCTTTTGTTGCCCATCCAGTCTCAATGTCCCAATGAAACCATGATGGTAATCCTCCGTTTGCTAGGTATCCTTCGCGATGGCCTGCGCGTCGGTGACGCGCAATTGTCAGGTTTAAGCCGCGCGGCACCAGACATTTTGCCCGGCACATACGATGTGGATGCCCTTTAATTGCACAATTTGACTACTATATCGTACAAACAACCACCGTATGACTCCATTTTATGACATTGAGTCAAAAAAAGCAAGGGCAGGATTTCTCCTCCCGGGCGTTGAAATGGCTGTCCAAGCTGACTTCGGTTCCGGAAACGACATCCGTAGGGGGCAGATAGTAGTTGGTCGAGTTGATATTTCCCGTCCCGTTCGCGACGAAGGGATATGCGTCCGCGCTCGCCGCCAAGGTGGCTGCTTAAGTTTTGAGTGCAGGGTAAAGAATTCCGCCAAATCAACTAATCACAAACAATGTAAACCATGCTGATTGTTTGCGTTACATCAAAATGGTGGGTTTATTTGCCCGGTTCCGTACCGGGCAAATACACGGTGAAGGTTGAACCTTCCCCCGCTTGCGTGTGAACATGCAGGGCGCCGCCGCCTTCCTTGATGAGGCGCTGGACAATGTTGAGTCCCAAGCCGGTGCCTTGGCGCGGTCCCTTGGTGGTGAAGTAGGGTTGGAAGATTTTTGGCAGCACTTCCGGCAGGATGCCCGGCCCGGTATCCGAGATCCAGAATTTCACCAACGGCGCAATGTTGCGCACGCCCTCCAGGTTGAGGAAACGGTCGTTGGGACCGTCCTTGAACATCGCCAGCTCCAGCGGCGTGCGCAGAATCTGCACGCCCAGGGTGACCCGATGCGGTCGCGGCAGGCACTGAAACGCGTTGACCGTCAAATTCAGCAGGATTTGGATGACATCCGTGCCATTCAGTTTCACGCAAATGTCGGTCGCTGGCGGCGCGACATGGAATTCATTATCCTGAAACGCCGGGTGCACCCGCACCAGTTGCTCCAAGTCGCGGAGCAACTGGCACACCCCGGCGGATTGCATCTCCGCTGGCTGATGCCGGAGAAAGCCGAGGTAACGCCGGGTGATTTCGATGCAATTGCTGATCTGCCGTTCCACAATGTTCAACCGCTCGCGGATGAATTCCAAATCCTCCACCTCCAGGCTCGAAACCTGGCTCAATTTTTTGTTCAGCAACTGGATGAAGCCGGACACGACTGTCAAGGGACCGTTGATATCGTGGATGATGCTGGCGTAAATGTCGCCGCGGGTCCGGGCAATCTGTTCCTCCACTTTCTGGTTCTGCAATTCGCCCAACAGCGCGTGGACCTTTTCGGCGCTGCTGTGGATTTCGCTTTCGAGCATCCGGCGCTGCATGGCTCCGCTCACCGCGTTGCGGATGGTGGCGATGTCGAACGGCTTGTTGATGTAATCCGCCGCGCGCAGCCGCAACGCCTGCCGCATGGTGTCGGTGGTTTCAAACGCCGTCATCATGACCGCCTCAATGTCCGGTTGCACAAACCGCAGCCGTTCTAAAACTTCGATGCCCGACATCCCCGCCATGCGGATGTCCAGCACGGCCACGTCAATCAGGTGTTTTTGCGCCATTTCAATCGCCGTCGGGCCGTCCTCCGCCATCAACAAATCGTACTTGTCCTTGAAAATCACACGGAGCGACAGGCGCGGTCCTTCCTCGTCATCCACGACCAAAAGGGTTCCCCGGCGTTTGGGCTCGATGGTGTTCGTGAGCGCCATCAACTCGGCCAAGGCAGAATTGGCCTCGGTGAGGGTATCGGCAGTGGCGAACATAATTGGACGACTTTAACGCAAGTGCCGCCGGGTTCAAGCCTTATTTCCATCCAAAATCCAAGCTGGCAGGCTGGCAGGCGGGTACGAGCAACCGGGCGGGGGCGGTCTATCACCGCTTTGGCTGCCTCAAACCCAAAACGTGGGGATGAGCCCGACCCTACCCCGGTGGGCGCGCTGGCCTGACTCGGCCTCGGGCGGTGCGGCGTTCAGTCTCAGTGCTTTTTGGGGCGCAGGATCAGGGCTTTCTTCTCGGTGCCGTCCACTTCCACGCTGTGGGTTTCCACGTCGGGATCATCCCGCAGGGCGTGATGCACCACCCGGCGGTCATAGGAACCCATGGGTTCCAGTTCCACGGCATCGCCCCAGCGGCGGACTTTTTCGGCGGCTTCCTGCGCCTTCTTGATGAGCGCCTCGCGGGCCTGCGCGCGGTAACCACCCACGTCCAGCATCACCTTGGGAGAATGCTGATCCTGCTGAAACAAGATGCGGTTCACCAGATATTGCAGGTCGGCGAGCGTCTGGCCTTGGCGGCCAATCAGTCGTCCGGCTTCGTCGGTCTTCACTTCCAAGGTCAGGTCACCGTCCAGCGTGTGTTCTTCCACCGTGGCGGCAAACCCCAGGGTGCCGAGAATGGTTTCGAGTATCTCTTTCGGTTGCGCGGGCATAAAGGCTATTTTTTCGATTTTGAGGCGGGCGTCAAGGCTGGATTTACCCTGGGTCCGGCCGGGGCCGCCAGAGCCGCCGGGTCTTTCAGGTTCTTGGTCAGCTTGGTTTGCAGCACACTCAAGCTGGTGCTGACCGTCATGTACAGCGCCAGCCCGCCGGAATAATTGTACAGGAACACAAGGAACATCAGCGGCATGTAGCGCATCAGTTTCTGCTGCGACGCATCCATGCCCGGCGACGGCGGGGTCAGGTGCGACTGCCACAACATCGCGCCGCCCATCAGCAGCGGCAGCAGGTTGAACGGAAAATTCACGCCCGGAATCATGAACAGGGTGTCCGGCTTGGAGAGATCCGTGACCCACAGGAAAGGCGCGCCGCGCAGTTCGATGGCGCTGCGAATCATCGTGAAGAAGCCCATGAACACCGGCATTTGGAGCAGCATCGGCCAGCAGCCGCTCATGGGGTTGACCCCGTGCTTTTTCCAAAGCTCCATTTGCTTCTGCGTGTATTTGGTTTGATCGTCCTTGTATTTTTCCTTGAGGGCGTCCATCTCCGGCTTGAGCGCCTGCATCCGCTTCATGGAGCGCGTGCTCGCCGCCATCAGCGGCCAGAAAATCCCCCGCAATAGTAACGTGATCAGCACGATCGTCCAGCCATAGCCCAGCCGGGTCAGGTCGTGCAGGGCATTCATGCCCGACAACAGGAATTTTGCGAAAAAGGTGCCAATGCCCCAAAAGCTGGCGAATCCGGTGCCGAAATTCATGACCAAATCCGCGTGGTTTTGCAATTCCGCGCCGACGCGCGCCAAGGTCCGGTATTCTTTTGGCCCGGCAAACAAGACAAACTGCCGCTCGACGGAGGAATTCGCGGTCAGCGTTTGCGCCGGATAAACCAAAGCGGCCTGCACGCCTTGGGGCAGGGGCGCGCCCGGCGCCAGTTCAATGTTGCGGAATTGCGGCAGGGTGACGGGTTGTGCCAGGATCCGCTCGGCGGGCTGTTTGGGCATCACCGCCAGCGCGAAAAATTGGTTGAAGACCGCCGCCCACACCACGTTGCTGACGCCCGCGCGATAGTCGCTGTGCGGCGTGTGGGGAAAGATGCCCAGCAGGGTGGTGTTGGTGTTGAAATAACCGGGGTTGCAGACCTGCGGGTTGATGCCATCGAACCACATGGCGCCGCCATAACTCATGAAATTGTTGTCGTCCGCGTCCATCGGCGTGCCCGTGCCCACCACCACTTCCTGCGCCGGCAAGTCCAGCGGTTTGGCCGAGGTGTTCTCCAGCCGCACGCTGGCTTGCACCAGATAATTCGAGCCGGGATGAAACTCCTTCACCAGCCGCAGTCCGTCGGCCAACGTCTTTTCCGCGCGCACGCCGTTGCCGTTCGTTGACAGTATGAAATTCCCATCGCCGACCAGGCGGTCGTCGCCCAGCACCGCCAGCGCGGGCACCAGCGCCAGGGTGTTCAACGAAGCCACCCCGTTGGTTTGCGCGCCGCTCTTGGTCTTCCAGCGGGCCGAGATGGTTTGCGGATAGTTCTGCAGTTCGACCAGTTTCAGGCCACCGCCACGCGAGGTGAACGTGTAACGCGCCTGCGCATTCGTCAGCACCAGGAGCTGCTCCGGCAAATTTGGGTTGAAGGCTGCTGGAATCGTGGCCGTGGCCAGCGTGGGCGTCGCCATCGCTTCCGCCGGGCTCGCCTTGGCGGCAGCCAGCCGGCTTTCCGCCTGGACCAATTCGTTGGTCTGCCGGTACAACGCTTGTTGCTGGGCGAGTTTGTTCTGCTCCACAAACCACCAGCCGAGCAGCAGCACGCAAATCGAAACGACGATGATTCCTGTCTTGTCCATGTAAATTAAATGAATTTCGGATTTCGGATTTCGGATTTCGGATTTCTTGCCGGCACCGGATCATGGCCCCAGCCGCCCCACGGATGACAACGGCAAATTCGCTTCGCCGCCAACATTGTGCCGGCGATCACGCCGTGTTCGCGCAAGGCCTCCACCGCGTAGGCCGAACAGGTCGGCGTATGGCGGCAGCCGCCCAGGGGCCCGAACAAAAACGTTTGTGCCGGCGACAGCGTGAGCTGATAGCCGCGGATGGCGAAAATCAAAAGCGATCGCGGAACATCCAACATCCAAGCAAAGCGGGAGCGCATCCACCTTGGGAGTTGGATGTTGGATGTTGGATGTTGGATGTTTTTCACTTTCTCAAACCCGCCCGCTTCAGCGCCGCCAAATAGTCTTTTTCCACCTCCGCAAATCCCTTTCCGGCAATGGAATTGCGCGCCACCAGGACCAAGTCCACCGGCTGCGCCAGTTCATGCTGGTGCCGCCGGAAACTTTCCCGGAGCAGGCGTCGGGCGCGGTTGCGGACCACCGCGCCGCCGATTTTCTTGCTGGTGACCACGCCCAGCCGGGGCGACGCCCCGGCGGGCAGCTTGTCCCAATTGGCAATGAGGCAGCCTTGCGCCAGCCGTTCGCCCGCCTGCCGCACGCGCGCGAAATCGCGGCTGTGCGGGAGGCGCAACCAGCGGCCCAAGCCCAGGCGTCGGGCGTCGGGCGTTGGGGGACGGTCGTCTGGGGTGGGCGCGGACATGACGCGCGTAAACTCACACGGGCGTGAGGCGTTTGCGGCCCGCGCGACGGCGACGAGCAATCGTGGCGCGACCGCGGATGGTGGCCTTGCGGGCAAGGAACCCGTGCTGGCGTTTGCGGCGAACTTTTGACGGTTGATACTGGCGTTTCATAAAATCTAATAAAATTGGCTCCGGCGCAAAAACCGGAGCGTGTGAGAATAGCAGTAAAACCGTTGCAGTCAAGACACGTAAAATCTTCTTAAATTCAGCATTGCCGCCGGGGCGGGGATGTGAAATGTTTGGCTTCTGTCATGAGCGAGTTCAAATATGCCTGTCCGGTGTGCGGCCAGCACATCAAGTGCGATTCGTCGCAGGCGGGCACGGTCATGGACTGCCCGACGTGTTTCCAAAAGATCACCGTTAAGGGTTCAGGCCGTGTATTATGGCATTCGCTCATGGCGCTACAGTGTTTGGGGGTTGGTTGCCGACTTCGGCCAACAGCCGCTGCTTCAGACGCTTGAGTTTGTCTTCCCGCCCCGCCTGCACCTTCCGCACCGCCCGCGACACACCAGATTCCTCCCCCATCCTCAGCCGCTCGCTGATCCACCGCCGCCCCATCGTGGTCCGGCCCCGCAACCACCACGCCAAAACCTGCTTCTCAGCCAAGCTCTTGGGCCGCTCTCCCAGACTGCCTGCGTCCAAGTCCAACGCCGCCAGCCCTTCGCCCACTAAACGCTCCGCCTCCGCTTCCCCGTGCGCTCGCTTGGCCGCTCCCGTGTACGAGGCCGCCCGCCCCTCGCCCAACGCCGCCTGGATCAACTTCAGCATCCGACCACGAAAACCATCGCCCCCCAAATACCAACCCCGCCGAATCCGTTTCCATTCCTCCTCCAGCGCTTTCCGGCCCGCCTTGATCCCCAATTCCACCACCCGCCCCTCCAGATATGCCTCATACCCTCGCCAGTCCCCAGACTGCAAACCCAGGTTACCCAGCACCGAGTCAGTGACCAGCCACTCCGGCCGTGGTCGCCGGCTCTGCAAATACCACGGATAGCTGCTCCACGGGTAGTCCGCCAACCGGCCTCCGCCCGCCTTCACTAACCCCGCCCGCGCCGGATTCAAATGAATGTACGTGCTGACCACCCCGAAATAATTCCCCGCCGCCCCATCCACCACCAGCGCCTTGTAGCGCCCTTGAAATAAATGGCCGCGCACCGAATGCCGCGAGTTGTAACGCTGGGTGTAAGTGCCCTGCAACCACTTCATCCCCGCCACCAAATTCGCCTCCGGCGTCTCGACCAACAGGTGATAATGGTTGCGCATCAACACCCAGGCGTGGATCCGCCAGCCCGTCTTGGCGCACGTCTGCCCCAGGGTGTCCAGCCAGGCCTTCCGATCCAAGTCATCCGCAAAAATGGGTCGCCCCTGGTTGCCTCGTGCCATCACGTGGTAAACCGCTCCCGCATACTCAATCCGAACCGGTCGCGCCATCGCCAGCCATGTTCGCCGCCCAACCATCCTTTGTCAACTCAGTTAATGCCATTATACTCGGCCTGACCCCTTTACGGCCAACTTCCGTCAATGCTGGTCCCTGAGCGGGAACTGGGAACGCTGTTTGCCTTTCACAGTGGCCGGGCAAATTCGTGTCGTGGGGGAGTCCTCTCCTTATGATACAGCCAGAGACAATTTCACAAATGGTCCCCAAGACGGCGATTGCGAAAAATATGGAGCATATCGCTTTCCAAGATCGTGGCTCCCCCTTCGAGGCCATCAGCGCGCAACCAGCGAGCACTGCCATAGCCACGAAAAAGCCCAAATCAGCTGGCGGTACACTCAAAGAGCCAAAGGTATAGACGAGCAAAATGACGTAAAGCACCATGGACCACTTAAAAACAACATGTGTACTCATAACGCTTACCATTGAGAGTTTTGCAGGACTCCGTTTATGAAATAGTTCTTTTTCCCAACTACGCAACGCGCGGAGCAAGGACAGCCCCATTGGCGGAAACCAGCCCCACCGACAACAACGCGATTTACAAGTATACTACTCATGCCCTGAGCGATGCTATTATTGCCCCGTCCTGTCTCACAACCGTTGAGCGCTACTAAGGCGATGGGTGTTAAGGCCCCTTGAAACAACTGAGTAAAATCTGTGTTGTCACTGCCCTGGATTGTGTTGTTATTGCTCCTTACAAACAAATACTCGCCACCCCAAATTAAGGCACAAACTCCGCCCCCATTAATCCACATTTCCGTTGGGGTACCGTGGCCTTTGATAAAGATCCGATCAATGTGATTCCCAGTATTAATTGCATCCTGAAGCGCCGTCCGCAAATTTGCCAATGTTGGGCTCCAAATTGTTTTGGTGACACCATCTTGGTAGTACATTTTAATTTCTGACTGACCTTTCGCATCTGCTTTATCCACCGGGTCATTTCTGACAAACGCGTAGAGGTTTTTACCGCCAGTCTCTTCTAGCGGATCTCGTGTCACCCACGTCCCCGTTGACGGCTTGTAATACCGATACCCAAAATAAAAGAGGTCTGTTTCATCATCCTGGTATTTGGTCGAAAACCGGAAGGGATTGGCCTTGACCATGGGCCCGGTGGCGCGGATGACTTCACCGAAGGGGCCATATTCGTAGTTGGCGGACATCGTTCCGTCCGCCGCATTGACCAGCGCGGCCACGTTCCCGTTGCCATCAAAGGCCGGGAAACAATTGGTGGTCGAAGTGCCGTAATAGCTGACCTCCAGCAATCCGCCCACGCCCCCCGCTCCCTGCATGGAGCCGGACAAATCGCTGCCCCAAGTGTAGGAAGATAGGAGTTGGGAGTTGGCAGATAGCGTGGCAATCAAATTCCAACCGTCGTACAAGAAATTGATGGTGCTCACCGAAACACCATTGGTCACATTCTTCTGAATGCGTCTGCCCTTGGCATCGTAGGCAAATCCAAGTTGATACTGCGGCCCCACATTCGTGTTGACACACATGCCGACCAAGCGGTTTTCCGCGTCCCAAGTGTAGTTCCAGCGTCCGTCGCTGAGCAGGTTTCCATCGGCATCATAACTAAAATGTTCGGGTGACTGCGGAATGAACAAACTGCCTTTGTTGGTGCTGCCGCCACTGCCGACCGCCGCCGTCAGCCAGGCCGCCGACGCGGTGTTGTTCGTGCCCACGGTGCCACGGAAATATTCCCACTTGTGAAACGCGGACTGGCCGTTCACCGTCACGGAATTCGTGGCCAGCGCCACGCCGATCACGTCGTTGGTGCCCGGATAATCCCGGTTGGTGATCTGGTTCAGGTTGTTGACGGAATAATTGGCCAGCCGCAGGCTGCCGCCGTTCTGATCCCCGCCTGCCTGGGTTTGCGTGCGGTTGCCAATGGTATCGAAACTATAATAAAACTGCTGGCCAGGCACCAGGGTGCCGTCGTAAAAATACTTCGTGCCGCTGATGACCTGTCCCAGCGCATCGTATTGATAGACCCAGTACGAACCGTCAGCCAGTTTGTCCTGGGTGCGCTGGTTGGCCAGGTTGTACGCGTAGTTGAAACTCACGGGCGGGACGCCCGTGCCACTGGGCTGCGATGAAATCGAGGTCAGCCGGTTCAAATAATCATATTGTTTGGTCGTCGTCATCCGCATCGTGGTGCTTTGCTGGAAGGCAATCTGCCACACCAGCGGCGAATTGGCAAGGTACGAATACGTGGCGCTGTCGCCGTGGCCGTCGCTCACGGTTTGCAGCCGGGAGGCGGCATCGTAGCCAAAGGATTGTTGGAGCAATGGATTGTTGGATTGCAAAGCGGCCAGATTGGTGCGGCGCAGGAATTGATCGTAGCCATTGGTCACGGAAAGGCCAGCCAGTGGACCGCCGGAGAATGATTCTTGCAAAAGTTGCCCCGCCAGATTGTACGTCAAGGTGTTGGTCATTCCATTGCAAACCACGGAACTTAACTGCCCCAAGCGGTTGTAGCTGTTTGTCACGGATGGGGTGCCGTCGGAATACACAATATTTGTCGTAGTGCCGGCAGCGTCGTAGACGTAAGATGTCACAAGCGGCTGGCCACCGACCAGGCGCGCCCAAGTCCGCGAGGACAACCGACCTGCTGCGGTGTAGGCGTATGTTGGCCCACTTCCATCAGCGTACCTCTTGCTGGTCAGCCAACCACGGTACGGGTCATAATTCAGAGTCGTCACCCGCTGGCCGGACGGACTTTCCGAACTGAAACTGCTCCAGTTCGTCATCGCAAGTACTCGCCCAGCATAATCGTAACCATATGCCACCGGATACGTCCGGGAACCCGATTGCAGGCCAATTTCGCCTGTAAGCAGATACGTGGTGCTGACAGTGGTGCTGTCCGGCAGGATGATACAGTAAGGCCGCAACATTTTGTCGTACAGCGTTGTGGTGGTCAGGGCAGGTTGGCTATTTCCTGGTGGAGGCGTGGTTGTCGTGGTCACCTGATCGGCGTTATTGTATCCATAAGAGGTGCTGCCATTCCGGGCGTCGGTAACGGTTTGTTGCCTACCATACGCGTCATACATATAAGTTGTTTCGCCAGTTTTCTCACCGGAGCTATCGAACTTGCTACTGGAAATAATCTGCCCGTATGAATAAGAATCAATGCGATAGCAACCGTCCGGTGCGACTGCCATTTCGATGCGGGTGGCGCCCGGGGAAACAACAATGTGGTTCGTTAACCAAGTATTGGAATCATCAACAACTATTTGCCAAGTATCAAGGCCGTCCGTGGATCGTTCCACACAGGAGACCAGCGTACCCGTATTGTCGATTTCGCCATCCGTCCAACGATACGTTTGGGTACGACGCACGCTCTTACCATGGTCGGTCACAATATCATTGGTTGTGCACGTAATACGGTCAGTACCATCAAAATCAATCACGCTATTTTGGTCCATATCAATAGCCGTATATGTCAATTCGCCCAAGGCGTCATACTGATATAACGTGCTTACTCCGTCGGGGTCCACTTGTTTCCAAAGTTGCCCCAAGTTGTTGTAAAGCGAAAGGCTACATGAGTAAGGCTGATTGGCAGAAGAGTATATAAGTTTAATAACATTGCCTACGCCATCATAATACGACTTTGTCCACTCTGTGCCGCTCCCAGAAGGGTCCGTCCTGATTTCCTTTTTAAACTGTCGCCAAATGCCATTGTCACTGTCTTGCTCCACATCGTAGATGTACTGCGCCGGGTGAGCGCCTGTTCCTGTGATGCTTTTTAGTTTGCCGTCCCGATAATACTCATCAATGCGAGTTCCGGCATCTGGATACGTATTCGTGACAAACAACTGTCCATTGATTACGACATTGGTGGCTTTTGAGACGCCATAGAGGGCGTTCGTTGTTAAAATGGTTTGACCTAGTAAGTCGTATTGAAACTGGCGAGTGATGATCATCGAGTTGTCGGTACCTATGCGTCGTTCGTCCAGGATCCGCCCCAGTCCGTCCAATGTATTTACACTAGTGATTCCGAATATTCCACCGCGATGTACGGTTCTTGATGTTTGACGTCTCATGGCGTCGTATCCAAACACGGTTGTAACATCATCAGCATCAATAGTTGAGTCCAGTCCACAACAGCCATAATAATACTGAGTAACGCGTCCCGAAAGATCAACGATTTTAAAGTCCCGCCCGGAATCACCTGAATAATTATACACATTCTTTGATAATATCACGAGCGCATTCCCATTTATAATGGCTTTGGTGGTTATCGAAGTAACTCTACCTATAGCATCCACAGCAGTGTTCACTTGTGTTCCGTTGACGATTGATGAGGGAGTGGTCAAAGGCGAAACCACCACGTCGGGCTGCCCACTCAAAACTTCAATATTGGTCAACACGCCAGCACTGTTTGTCTGGTAATTGTACATTGAGACAGTTCCATTCGGCCGGATCGTCATTCTCGGTTTGCCATTGAGAACATCATTATCGGTATCGGCAAAGTTAACTGTTCTTGAATAAAGGTTTGCCGAATCATCCCACGCCGCTTGCGGATTGGGGCAATGCCACTCATCCACCTCCCCGTCGGTTGGAATAGAACGATAAACACGTGAAACCTCCTGCAAAGACCAACTACCCTCGGAATTAACGGGTATACTATAGAGCTCCATGCGTGCAATCGCCGGGTTCAAGTTTTCATCGTCACCCGGGACGTATGCGTCGTAATAGTATGCAGTGACGGAACAACTACCATCAGATTCTGGATTTGGAGCAGCCCCGAAGGCCGGTGGAGCAAAATTACCCCTTGCAGAGTACTTTGTGGTCACCCGGTTTTGCAAGTCACGCTGGTAGTATTCCCAGTTGCCATCGGGATAATCAATTCTCTGCAACATGCCGTTGGAATCGTAGCCATAGGTGGTGGTCTTTGTTAGGTTGCCGTCACCATTCACCTGTTGGGTAAGAACGATCCGACCGTTTATGTAACCATAAGTTAATTCGCGCTTTTGTAACAATGTGCTGCCTACGCGCGTTTCCCAAAAGTAGTTGGTCAAAGTGGGATCGTTTTGATCCTGAACATGCCAAGCGGTAACGGTGTTGATGCTGTTCGTAAGCACCCATTTGGCAGTACCGTTATCATTTGTGTACACGAATAAAAACGGACGGTCTGGCAAACCAGAGCGCGATTCCGTAACTTGCAGTCGGTTGCAGCTTGTATTGCCATCTGGGTTTACGATGGTCCAAGTTACGAAGGCGGGACCATTGGTGCCATATAATCCACCGGATTTTGATGTGACATTGGTCTCATAAAACATTTGCAGGCAATATTCATAATCACTGCTCACGGCTACGTTTATCAAACCCTGTAGTGGTTTCACTTGTTGGATTGTTCCAGATGTATTTGTGACAATGTCAACCACGCCATTAGCTTCGCTTCGGTAATATGGTAGTTGCAGCATCGAAGGTTGCGCAAGCGCTGGCGATGGATCTTCCGCGTTAATCTCCAAGTAGCCGGCGTTTTCCCAATATGAATACATGCCCAAGTTGAACTTGACATGCACGCTTCCATTGCTGACATCAGCCGTTCCGAGACCGCCGTTCCCTTGATCGCATTTTGAGCACCCATTACCATTTGGGTTTCCGTTATTCGGGTCTCCATTATCACCTGAACCCCCACTACCACCCGATCCGCCACCATCATTATTGTTGGAACTCTTAAATGTAAACATGCGGGTATACCCGATATCAATCCACCATGGATCACATGTCGTAAGGCCAGTGGCCAATTGTACAAGCCCCTGGGCCGTAACGGTCACTGTGCAGTCTGGGCAGGGCTCGATCCGTGTGATGACGGCAGACTGGCTGTATTGCGACCAATCTAATTGAAAGTGTTGCGTGTCCGAACAGATCCAGTTTGTAATGCCAAAGCCACTTTGGCTTCCTGTCCAAACCGCGGAAAAGCTGATGTGCGAGCTGGGGCTACACGGGGTCAGCACCGTGGCAGAAGTATTATCCCCATTATCTTTATACACATTGTGCGTAACGTCCACTGTCACATCTTCTGAAACAGTACCTGGATTAGGTGGATCTGGGCACACAAACAAATGTTCATAATGGTCCGTTTGGCTCCGTGCGGTTTGGCATGTCGAAAGAATCACCAGTGCTACTAGCGAGACCATGAATGCTTCCACGCATGCCTGTATTTGTCGCGCATAAAGCATCATCTTAAACGCAATTTTATTGTGTATTGTGAAAGCTTTCATAATATAATTCCGTTTGTGTGAAAGATTATTGCTTTAATGGGGTGAACACCTGCAAGACATGCCCGAGCGATAAACCGTTGAATGGGCTGATCAACCAATTGCCCAAGTCCCCAACATCAAACACTCCATTGCCCTTGGCATCCTCGATGTAGTCAGGAATCCCGTCCCCGTCGGTGTCGAGAGGATTGCCGTAGGCATCCGTGGCCACGTAGTGATAGCCGATGTCAACAACGGTTTTCATCTCCTTCACTTGGTCTGTCTGGGTTGTGA
>Ga0364874_10064_pt1 | contig 56103 bp, 41 predicted proteins | sample ExccelAu500001D4_2_FD_206922 | JGI IMG/M metagenome (GOLD analysis project Ga0364874, IMG submission 206922) | Enriched cells from Trout Bog Lake Hypolimnion, Wisconsin, USA - BchlTB.Aug07.5000.01.D4 | ecosystem: Environmental > Aquatic > Freshwater > Lake > Hypolimnion/Profundal zone | place... | reverse complement strand
GCAACGCAATCAGCACATGGATATAATCCTGTATGCGGTGATGATATCAGGGTTTATTTGAAAGTTGAAAATGAGGTAATCAAAGATGCTAGTTTTTCAGGCAAAGGATGTGCCATTTGCAAAGCGTCAGCGTCAATGCTAACTGAATCGGTAAAAGGAATGACAAAGGTTCAAGCCGAAGACATGTTTAGTCGTATTCGGGAGCTCATGATGACCGGCAAAATAATAGGCGATGTTGGAAAATTAGAAGCCTTTTCAACAGTTTATGAGAAGCCAGTTAGAATTAAATGTGCAATTTTACCTTGGCACGCATTGTCAGCGGCTCTCAAAGACGAAGGAAGTAAGCCGGTCAGCACGGAAAACGAGCAGACGTGATTTGATTTTGACCGGCACAACGGCGAAGATGTTTTCATTATGAGCGAAGCAAAAATTTTGACCCGCGACGTGGAAGCCTCGGTGGTTCCCATCGGCACCAAAGTCACGCTGCAACAAGGCGAAACGGCGCACATCACGCAGTCGCTCGGCGGCACTTACACCGTCGTCGTCAACGGCAACATGTTTCGCATCGAATCCAAGGACGCCGACGCGCTCGGATTGGAAGTGCCGGTGGCACCCGCCACCGCGCCCGTCAGCGGGCCGATGACGCAGGAAGAACTTGAGAAGAAAGTCTGGGAGCAGCTCAAGACCTGTTACGATCCGGAAATTCCCGTCAACATCGTGGATCTCGGTTTGATATACGACTGTCACCTCACGCCCATCGGCGCGGAGAATTTCAAGGCTGAAGTGAAAATGACTTTGACCGCACCCGGCTGCGGCATGGGACCGGTGCTGGCGCAGGACGTGCAGAATAAACTCGTCTCGCTCGAACCGATTGACGAGGCGAATGTCGAGCTGGTCTGGGATCCGCCGTGGAATCAGAGCATGATGACCGAGGCGGCCAAGCTGCAACTGGGTTTATTGTGAGACACTAATTACACAAATTTTCACTAATTGTTTTTTTTGAATTCGTGTGAATTAGTGTAATTAGTGTCTAAAATTTTCGATGAGTGTTTCAAAGCAAATTGACTGGTCTGCGCTGCGGAAGGACTTCCCGATTCTCGATCAGAAAGTCCACGGCAAGCCGCTGGTTTACCTCGACAACGCCGCCACGTCGCAGAAGCCGCGTTCGGTGATTGATGCGCTGGTGCATTATTACGAGCGTGACAACGCCAATGTCCATCGCGGCATCCACGAATTGAGCAACCGCTCGACGACGGCGTTCGAGGCGGCACGCACGCGCACGGCGAAATTTTTGAACGCCCGCAGCGCTGATGAAATCATCTGGACCCGCGGCACCACGGAAGCCATCAATCTCGTCGCCGCCACTTGGGGCGCAAAAAATCTCAAAGCTGGCGACGTAATTTTGCTCACCGAACTGGAACACCACAGCAATCTCGTGCCGTGGCAAATCATCGCGCAAAAAACCGGCGCGAAAATTGCCTATATTCCCGTCACCGGTGACGACGGCATTTTGGATTTGTCCAAGCTGGATTCGCTGCTCACGTCGCCGGTGAAATTGCTTTCGCTGGTGCATATCTCCAATTCGATGGGCACGGTGAATCCGGTGGCGGAGATTTGCGCGCGGGCAAAAAAACTCGGCATCGTCACGCTGGTGGATGGCGCGCAGAGCGCCGGTCACTTGCCGGTGGACGTGCAGGCCATCGGCTGCGATTTCTTTGCGTTCAGCGGCCACAAAATTTGCGGGCCGACCGGCATTGGCGCGCTTTACGGTCGCGCCGAAGTTTTGGAAACGATGCCGCCGTATCAAGGCGGTGGCGAAATGATTTTATCCGTCGGCTACCAGAAAACAGAATTCAAGCCGGCACCGCACCGGTTCGAGGCCGGCACGCCGGATATTTCCGGCCCGATTGGTTTGCACGCCGCGATGGATTATCTTGACGCCATCGGCCGCAAGAATATTTGGCAACACGACCAAGAACTGGCGAACTACGCTTACGAGAAACTGGCGGCGCTAAACAATATCCGCTTGTTCGGCCCGAAACAAAATCGCGCCGGCTTGGTAAGTTTTCTGCTTAAGGACGTTCACGCTCACGACGTGGTGGAATTCGCCAACACCGCCGGCGTGGCGTTGCGCGGCGGGCATCATTGCACGCAGCCGTTGATGCACAAGCTCGGCGTGGAATCCACCGCCCGCGCGAGTTTTTATTTTTATAACACCAAGACGGAAGTGGATACCTTTGTCGAAGTCATTCGCGAAATTCAGAAGTTTTTCGGAAACTAAAATTTTACCGGTTGCCAGTCTGCCGTTGTCCAGACGTTTGCGAATCAGCTTGCCCTTGGTGATGAATCGGGCAGAATGTGCGCCGCTTGCGACCGGCTCTGGCGCGAGTTTAAACTGGTTTCTGGCTTTGGTAGGTTACCCAAGTGGCCAACGGGGGCAGACTGTAAATCTGCTGGCTATGCCTTCGATGGTTCGAATCCATCACCTACCACCACTTTGAGAAAAGTCACCGAGGCGACAGATTATTTCGGCTTAGCTGCCGCAATGCCAGCACCAGCGCATCCACTTCTTCGCGCGTATTGTAAAAGGCGAGCGACGGACGCACACTGCTTTCCAGACCAAAATGCCGGATAGCCGGTTGGGCGCAGTGGTGGCCGGCGCGAACAGCGATACCGTGTTTGTCCAAATGTTTCGCCACGCTTTCATTCGTCACGCCGGGAAGAACAAAAGACAAAACGCTCGCCTTATTCAACGCCGTGCCGATGGGACGCAAACCGGGAATTGTTGAGAGCGCGTGCTGCGCGTATTCGAGCAACGCGTGTTCGTAAGCGGCAATCGCGGGTATGCCAACCTTAAACAAATAATCAATCGCCGCACCCATGCCGACGACACCGGCGATGTCCGGCGTGCCGGCTTCGAATTTTTCCGGCGCGTGCTGGTAAATGGTTTTCTCAAACCGCACATCCTTGATCATGTGACCGCCGCCCTGCCACGGTGACATGGCTTCAAGCAACGCGGCTTTGCCATAAAGCGCACCGATGCCGGTCGGCGCAAAAATCTTGTGACCGGAGAACGCATAAAAATCCGCGTTCAAAGCCTGCACATTCACCGGCAGATGCGGCGTGGATTGCGCGCCGTCCACCAGCACCGGCACGCCGCGCGCGTGCGCCAGCGTGATGATTTGCTCCACCGGATTGATGGTGCCAAGCGAATTGGAAACGTGCGCAACGGAAACAAACTTCGTCTTGCCGCTGAGCAGCTTGACATATTCGTCCAAAATCAATTCACCACGATCATTGATCGGAATCACTTTGACGACCGCGCCGGTTTGCTCCGCGAGCAACTGCCACGGCACGATGTTCGCGTGATGTTCCAGTTCGCTGACGATGATTTCATCACCGGCGCCGATGTTTTTGCGCCCGTAGCTTTGGGCGACGAGGTTGATGGCCTCGGTGGTGCCGCGAACAAAAATAATTTCCTTCGCGTCGGCGGCCCCCAGAAATTTGCGGACTTTTTCGCGACCGGCTTCAAACAATTCCGTTGAGCGCGCGGCGAGCGTGTGCGCGGCGCGGTGGATGTTGGAGTTGTCGCGACCGTAAAATTGCGAGGTCGCGTCAATCACCGCGTGCGGCTTGTGCGTGGTGGCGGCGTTGTCGAGCCAGATCAGCGGCTTGCCGTTGACGAGCTGGTGCAGCGCGGGAAAATCGCGGCGCACGCCCTCGACATCAAACTTCGGAATCGGCGCGGCGTTTTTCGGATAGGACTGACAGGCGGCCGGTGATTTACCGGAGGCCTGGCTGCCTTGCAGGAAATAATATTCCGGCGTGGCTTGCGCCTCCGGAGCGGAAAAACCGAGCAACGGATTTCCATTCGCCGTTTTGGTGTCCGGCTGGTTGCCTTGCGGACGATATGCACCGTTGCAGCGCGGTTCGCCGAACGCATAGCTCTCACCGGATTCCGGCGCGTGCGCGCCCGTCGGTGTTTTTTCCGGTGCAGCCACCGGCTCGGATAATTTCGGAGCTGCAGGCTGCGCGCTCGGATGCACCGGCGGCACGGCAGAAGGCGCGTCGCGGTGAGGCAAGCCCGGAATCGCCGGGATTTCTTTCGGCGCGCCCGGCAATGCGGAAGGCTGCTTCGCTGCGCTGGAAAATTGCGTGAACGCCTCGGCCAACAGCTTCGTCACCAAATCACTGTGCGCCGTTTCGCCCGGCGGAATTTCGGCAACCGATGGCGGCGCGCTATTTGGCGCTGTAGTCATAGTAATTATTCACCACGACATTGTCCAAGCGCGCGATGGAATCGGTCGTCAGCACGGCGGCGGAGAAATAGCGCGTGACGAGGTGCGACGCGATGGAGTTTTCGTTCGTGCCCATGTAGCGCACGGATAGGCCGGGTTCCACTTCGCCGGTGACGCCGGTTTTTTGCAGACCGACCACGCCTTGTTCGGCTTCGCCGACGCGGAGCAACAGCACGCTGGTGGAATTATTTTTGACTTCGAGCTTGTTGCTCGGAATCAGCGGCACGCCGCGCCAGGTGATGAACGGCGTTCCGAAAAGATGCACCGTCGGCGGTGGCACACCGCGCCGCGTGGCTTCACGACCAAAGGCAACGATGGCCTTCGGATGCGCGAGGAAAAATGCCGGCTTCTTCCAAACGAGGCCGAGCAGCTCGTCGAGATCGTCCGGCGTCGGCGAACCTTTGCGCGTCTTGATGGTCTGCGTCGAGCTCACTTCCTTGAGCAGACCGAAATCGGGATTGTTAATGATTTCCCATTCTTCGCGTTCCTTCACGGCTTCAACGGTGAGGCGAATTTGTTCACGGAGTTGGTCAATCTTGTTGCTGTATAAATCGGTCACGCGCGTGTGCGTGCGCAGCACCGTCTGGATGGTGCTCAAATGATATTCGCGCGGATCCTGATCGTAATCCACAAAGGTCGTCGGCAATTTCGGCTCGCCGCTTTCCACGGTGAGCAAATCCACCTTACCCTCGCCAAATTCATTGGCGGGTTTACCCTTCGCAGCTTTGGCGACGCGGTTGACGCGATAAACGCCACCATCCACGTCCACCCACGGTAGCAGCTTGTGCAGCCAGCGCGGCGTGATCTCGGTGAATTGCGGGACGGTGACGGTGGCGGTGGCGAGGTTGCGCGCGGCGGCCGCGCTCAAGCTCAGGTTGATTTCGTTTTCTTTGCTCATAATTTATTTTGGTTGCGGTTAAATCGCGGTCTGCACACAGGGGGCGCGGCGAAACGAAAGGGAAAACCATGATCGTGGGATGGACAAAGGAAGAAGAATGTTCCCTTCCGCTGCCGTCATCTAGACACGACTCGACATGAATTTACTTTCCATTTCATGGGAGCTTCCAGTGAACTGGTCAGCACCTTGGAACCACTGTGATTGAAGCGGCGTTGACGCCTGCTATGCAAAGAATCCTAAATGGCTAATGGCAATTGTCAATTCACCAAATAAAAATATATGACGATGGTCATGAGCCACCGGTTTTTGGAGCCGTGACAAGTTCTTTGCCGGAGCGGTTCCAAGGGGCTTTGGCCAGCACAATCGCCATGCCGCAAAAATCCGTGACACCGGCAAAGACCAAGCCCGCGCCGACGAAACCGGACAGCCAGAAAAATTCCCGGCGCACAAACCAGCCGAGCAGCACGCCGGCCACAACCAGCAAGCCGGCACCGATGCGCACCTGGCGTTCGATGGAAATGGTTTTTTTTCCGCGCACCACCGGCAAACCGGCGGTGGCCCAGGCGTTGGTGCCGCCTTCGACCACGACCACGTCGGCAAGCCCGGCGAGGCGAAGTTTTTCCGCCGCCTTGGTGGCGCGGATGCCAGAAGCGCAGAGCAGATACACCGGCCCGCTATTCGCGCCGCGCACAGCTTCCACCGCCGGGCGATCCAAAATATCCAGCGGCACGAGCTGCGCACCCGTCGCATGAATTTCGCGAAATTCCGCTGGTGTCCGCACGTCCACCAGTATTCCGCGGCCGCTGTTAACCACCGCCGCCACTTCGGCGGGTGCAATCGTTGTTTGATTTGACATAATTTTCAGTTAAAAAATTTCTTGTTAATTAGAATTAAAGCGCCCAGCCCAAAGCAAGGCCAAAGGTATCTTGACTCATCTTCAGGTTGGCATTGGTCGGCGGGCCATAAATACTGCCGCTGCCATTCACCGACTGCTCGAAGGCATGGGCGTAGAACGCGCTTACTTCCCAATTTTTGTTAAAGTGCCAACTGATGCCGGCGGTGACGTGATGCTGAACCACGGCCGGGGCCAGAACATTGAAGAAGGTTTGGTCGTTGGGAATCGGCTGGGTGCTGAAGTTGTAGCCGGCGCGCAGGGTTAGGTTTTCCGTAACATCGTAGGCGATGCCGGTCTTGATGGCGGTTACATCGCGCCAACCGAAGCCTGGGCCGTTGTCTGCGCCGGGTTGTGTAATGGAAAGCGGATTACCCACGGATTTCACCTCACTGAAGAGGATACGTTCAACATCGAGGGCAAAGGTGATCGGCTTGATCGGTTTGACCGCAATGCCTACGGCGAAGTTGGAGGGAATGTCAAAACTGCCATGCTCGGCGAATAGACCGGAATATTTGTCAAACGCCGTGGTGAAAACCCGGCTCTGGTAAGTGACACCCACCGTAAACCAATCCGTAAGCTTGCCGGTATAGCCAATGCGAACACCCCCGCCGTAGGAATTGTCGTAGCCATTGTTGGCGACGCCGAAATCATCCAGACCATGCGCCTTGAAGCGTTGATATGCCAGAATCGGCGAGATACCGACGGCGTGCTTTTCCGTCAGCTTGTAACTCAACGTAGGCGCGACAAAAAGTTGCTCCAAATCTATCCCGCTATATACATACGGTGGCGTGTGGTTGTAGATGGGTGCTTGGTAGGAGGTATTCATGCCGCCATTGCCATATACGGCGAGCGCGAAGTCCCAGTTGGTTGAAAGCGAATGTTTGAAGCCGATTTCAGGAATATAAAAGTTTTGAATCCCGTTGCCATCGAACTTGGTCGTCCCAAAGGTAGCCGAACGGTCCGGCCGGAAATAGGAGAGGCCAACGTCAAAGCGATTGGCGAGAAAGGCCGCCCCGGCCGGATTGGCGGCCGGTGCCAATCCGTCTTGGGGAAAGGCCACGCCAGCGCCGCCGATGCCTTTGGCTTGAATACCATAGCCATAGTCAAAATAACCGTCCGTGGCGTGCGCGGCGGTGGCCGCCAGCGCCGTGAGGCCGAGAATGGCGATTGGGGTTGTGTGTTTGCAACGAATTCCAGTTTTCATAAGCGGTCGGTTTAGTTTTTAATTTAATTTTTTTGTTTGGTTTCAAGAAACCTCCGGTTATCCGGTCGGCATCGCAAAATGTTTAAGTGGTGTTTCAAATAATCCAGTCGAGTGCGACTTCAATCCGGCGCGCGGACTTGTCGCGAACGACCAACTGCTTTTCCTCATAGACCACCAGCGAATCTGCCGGGACGCTGTGCATCAAAAACACGTTCGCACCAATGGTGGAATTTGCGCCGATGACCGTCTCGCCACCAAGAATTGTTGAATTCGGATAAATCGTCACATTGTCCCCAACGTTCGGATGGCGCTTGCCGCCTTTGACGATGTGGCCGGCTTGATCCTTCACAAAACTCCGCGCGCCCAGCGTGACGCCATGATACAGCTTCACATTCTTGCCAATCGTGCATGTTTCGCCAATGACCACACCGGTGCCGTGATCAATGAAAAAATGCGAGCCGATTTTTGCCCCCGGATGGATGTCAATGCCCGTGCGGCTGTGCGCCCACTCAGTCATCATGCGCGGAATAATCGGCGCCCCGGCTACATACAAAATGTGCGCGAGCCGCTGGATGGCAATGGCCTCGATGAATGGATACGACAAAATGATTTCCTCGCTGAACCGCGCCGCCGGATCACCTTCGTAGGCAGCTTCGATGTCCGTGCGTAATAGTTCGCGCACCGCGCTGAGCGAGTGAAAAAATTGCCGGAGAATGGGCGGAGTGCGCCCGGTCGGTTTTTGCGGGTCACCGATGCGGACGCTTTTGCGCACCTGGTCTTCCAACCGGATGCCAACGGCAGTAATGCGTTCGCGCGTGAGTTCCGCCAGCGTGCCGTGATGCACCGCGTCGTCATCATGGAAACCCGGAAATAACAATTGCAGCAGTCCTTCGCAAATCTGCCCGACGGCGCGCGTGGACGGCATATTATGCGCATCACGATTGTTCAGTCCGCCAACCGATGAATAGGACGTGAGCAGTTCCGGGACGAACTGGTCGTAAAACTTCTCCTCAAAACCGGGGCGTGTAGACAAAGACACGCCCGCATCATCCGCAGAATCGGCCGGCGATGCGGTGGAACGCAAATCTTCCTGGGCAAATTTCATTTTAATACTGGTTCTGGTATCACAAAAAATCAATCGGGCTTCCGGCGCGCACACGGCATAGTGCCGGAAACCCATTCACCCCAAACAGCGAGGCAAAGCGTCAGGCAAAAATCTCTTCCTCACCATTGAGCGCCCAGTCCAACCGCCGCAACTGCTCACGAATTTTACGCCGCTCATGGCGGTGTTCAAACGTCTTGGCAACATGCGGACGCAGCCCGCCGACTCGAACGTCAGCTGGACTGGCAATAGTGGGAACAGATTTGGCATTAATCGGTGTTTTCATGGCTTTATAATTAAGAGGGCTGCAGTTTGGCAACGCGGGCAGGAACAGCGTTTCGCATCCGGCGGGACGCCAGCTTTGAATTTTTTGCACGCCGGTTTAAGCGATAGGAAAACTTAGAAAGTTTTTGCACGAGGGCAGACGCCAGCTCGGCAGAAGCAGATGGAGGATTGGCGACTCCGTCACGGCGGTTTTCCCAAACCGGAAAACCCCAGACTTTTTGGCGGAAATCAAACCGGCAAAGCAATAGTAACCGGTCCACCTTCGCGGGCACGGCGAAGGTTTGAAGAAACTTTGGCTTTTGCGAATCAGGCATATTAAGTTTTGGCTCGAAGTGATCACCGTTATCCGGCCAACCACCGGTTTCGTTTATTTGATTTCAGATTTCTAGTCAGTGATACTTTCCTGCCCCAATCGCACCCGTTCGGTCTTGTCCACCTGAACTACACGCGAATCATGGACAACAATCTGCACCACTCCGAAGCGGAGCGAATTCACCTGCCGCCGAACCAGCTCCAACCAGTCCGGCACCGCCACGGTCGTGGACGGATTTGATTCATTTTTAATTCTGCTCATTTTGGGGCCTAAAACGATTCATCGAGTCGTTTATTAAGCGAAATAAAAATATCTACCTTTATTAAGTTTAACATTGGCGATCCCGTTATTCACTTCATTTAAATCTTAAAACGACTATTTATGTCGTCATTGTAGCTAGAACAATCTGGGCGTCAATCGTAAATTTAAAATATATTAGATGCCTTCGCCGCCGATAAATCCCGTCGTAACTTCGTGGCGGGAAACCGGCAGACCTTTGGCCACTTCGGACAGCGTCGTCCGATCCATCAGCGTGGCCACATAATTACGCGCTTCATAAAAGACGCGGCGGAACCGGCAGACCGATTCCTGGGAGCAGCGCTGGTAGCCGGTAACTGAAACGCAGTCAATCGGTGCCAGAATACCATCAAAATGTCGCACTACCTCACCCATGGTTATTTTTGCGGGATTTTTTGCAAGAAAGTATCCGCCACGAATCCCCGCCGAACTATCCACCCAGCCCTGTGTCTTAAGGCCAAGCATGATTTGTTCAAGGAACCGCTTCGGAACATCATTGCGCCGAGCGAGTTCGCGAATGGGAATGGGACTGCCGCCATAATGATCCACCAGCGTGAACAAGGCGCGCAAGGCATAATCAGTTCGCTTGGAAACTCGCATAATGTAAAGACGGTAAACTTGGTGGATGATTAGTCAACTGGGTAATAATAATATTCCCAGCCTTTCGCAACGATGAACTGGGGTGAAGCGTTTGCTTGAGAATGGTATTGGCGTTGGCACATCGTAAAATTTCAGGCTTAGAATTTATCAGAGTTTTTCTTTGGACGGCAAAATTACCGTCACGCGACTTGCCTTTTGGGCGAGTGCAATCCCTTTTTTCTTTTTGTTGAATTCATCGTCATCACTGGCGCCGGTCTTGGAGATTGTGGTCATGGCGTTATCGGCAAACTGGGTATTTTCTTTTGCAACATTGGACTGAGGGATGCCCAATGATGCGCCGCTGTCATTGCCCGAGGCGGAAACGGAACCGGAAATTAGACTTGCCGTGATATCGCCACCACTGACAGACACGTTCTCTCCGCCAACAATCGTGCCGGCCACGGAACCACCGGCAGTGACATTCACGGTCGTCGAACCGACAATGGTGCCACTGAAATCTTTCCCGGCATTAATGGAAACCGCGCCGCTCCCCACAAAAAGGCCGGAGATATTCCCGCCCGCAGTGAAACGAAGATTGGAACCGATAACCCCCGAGTTTCCCGCAAAAATATCTTTGCCGGCATCCAACTCGATGAAGGTGTCCGGACTGGTGATATGATTGAAGGGAATCTGCTCGATACCACCGACGTCGGCATTGATGCTGCCGAGCAAGGCCTTGATCGTAATATTGCCGACGCCGATGGTGGAAGCGCCGTCGTTAAGAGCCATGATACCGCTCCCGGAAATGTCCCGACCGGTGGAGACTGGCACCAAGGTTCCATTGGCGTTGAGCTGGAGTTCTAGTCCAATCTCAACATCACCGAGGCCACCCGCGCCGGCATTAACATTGCCTTGCCGGGAAATCACGGTGACATTTCCACCGTCAAATGCGGCGATGCGCGAACCATCCACATTGACATCCCTGACGGCATTCACGGAAATATCCCCGGCGCTCGTCGTGTAAATTCCCCTAGCCACGCCGCTGGCATTTCCAAAAAGCGACTGCTGTCCCACATTCAGTTCTCCGCCCACGCATATTTTAATTCCGCCGAGCCAGCCTGAATTGGCAACGGCGGTCGAGGTCATATCCAGATTACCGGACAAATGAATGTCCAGCATCGCGCCATGAGGGGGAATGGTGTTTAACTGGGTCATATTAACTGGATCCACCTGGATTCCGGAAGAGGTTCCAAGATCCATGTTCTGGGCGGTGATTTTTAATTTACCCGGCCCATTGAGGTAAATACCGCTGCCGGCGGCATAAACGCCTTGACTGTTCGCATAGAGCGCGGCGAGTGCCGCCTGTTGCGCGGTGGTAAGAGAAATCGCCTGCGGCTGGCCGTTGACCAAGACGGTTGGATTTTGTAGAAAGTTCAAGTTATCCTGAGTCATGGCACCGCGAAATGAGAGTAATCCCGTGCTTGTATCATAAGCGAGAAATTGGGTAACGGGCGGTTGAGTGCTGTTGGCCACATCAAATACTTCCGCCGGCAACGGCGTGGCATTGTAATAGCCAAGGTTGACCGAGGTCACGAGCCCTTGATAAACAATGTCACCCAGAACATTGATGCGGGTGGTTGCCGATGAGGAGAGATTTTGCCCGGAGAAATTGAAGTTATAGGTTCCGAAAATATTCTGACCTGAAGGAGTGGTAAAAGGCGTCGTCCCGCCAACATTTATGTTGGCAAAGGACGGCACGGTGAGGTCGAAATTAGCAATGCTGCCGGATATGTTTAATGTCACCGGATTGGGGTCGTTCACATGCAGCGGGGTCACAGCGTGGCCCGTGCCAAAGGTGGTATAATCCGGCAGACCGCTGTCCGACATCGTAATGCCGGTGGTGCTGGTGTTGACTCCCACCACGCCGGTCAAATTGCCACCGTCAATGATGTTCAGCGCACCGTGGCTGGAGGGATAGAGAATAATCGAGGTGTCAACCGCAATGCCGCCCGCCCCGGCCGTGAGGGACAAAATCGGCGGATAGATTGCTGCCGCATAAGTTCCCACATCCTGACCTGAAAGACGAGTTATCCCGTTGCCGAGCGTGATCGCATTTCCGGCCCAGAAGGAAGCCCCGGAATCGGGTGCATAATTATACAGATAGATTGACTTGGCAGGTGGTGCTGTGATGTTGCCGCCGGTGTCAATGTTACCGGCGAAGCCCGTCACAGGCTCCTTATACTGCGAGTCGAAAGTGCCGTTGGGATTATTTACCTCGCTGATGTAGAGATTGCGGGCAGCGAAGGCATTCCAGGTTCCAGTAATCAGACTTAGCGTCACGGAGGTTCCGGCGGTCCCAATGTCGGCGACCGGATTATTAATGGTGACGTGATTTTGGCTATCAACCGTGACGCCGGCGGCAAGTTTACCGGTTCCATTGCTGACGAGGAAATTTCCCGAAATCTCGTTTCCGGCAATCACCGTCACATTTCCACCGGCATAAGCCCCAGAAGCCCCCGGAGTCATTTGGCCCGACGGGGAAGTGCCGAGGTTGCTGATCACGTCATCGCCAGCATTCAAACTGACATTCCCGCCTTTCAGGGTGGAAATTCCACCGACATTAGCACCGAGACCCAACCCGGGATTGCCGGCCAATGTCTTGACCCCATTAATCAAATAGCCGGTGTTATTGTTTCCCGCATTGATGTCACCAAACCTGGCGGTGGCGGAAATATTTCCGCCTTTCACCGTGTTAACATAGCCGCTGTTCACCGTCACATTTCCGGCGGCAGAAAGATTGATGTCTCCGTTCTGCGTTCGGATGAAGGAATTACCATTCAATAAAATTCCGTCGCTCCCCGAAGCCGGCGTGGGCTGCGCCACCGTGGGAACGAATCCCGTGCCGGCCACCAGATTTACCGTCCAGTTATTTCCGGCATTGATCGCCGCACCATTGTTGAAGGTGATATTATTGCCAGCCGTCAAGTTCAAGTTGGCCGGCCCGCTTGAATTCGCCAGATTCCACGGCGTGGCCAGCGTGATGTTGTTCGCCGCCTGCAAACTGATCTGCGAAAGCGAGCTGGCGAAGGAATTAATATTGAGCGTCAAGGTTCCCGCCACCGGTGGCGCGGAAACATTCACCGTGCCGGATGAATACTCACCAGCCGTCCCGTTGCCACCGGAAGCTGCCAATGAAATATTCAACGGATCAATGGTCAGCTCCCCGTTGATAAAACCCGCGGCTGCCGCGCCGTTGATGCCGGATTGAATGGCATTCATGTTGGGCGCCGAAATCTCCACCTGCCCGCCATGGCCACCTTGCGCGCCGCCGGAAATATTGATGGTTGAGCCGGTTTGATCCGAAAAATTATTGCTGGATTTGATGGTGACCGCGCCACCGGAACTGGTGCCGGTGGTATCGCCCTGCGCTGAAATGGCGGAGTTGGCATCGAGGTTGATGGTGTCGCTCGCGATTAGTTCGATGGTTCCGTTAATATTCTGGATCGAATTAGCCTGAATCAAACCGCCTTGATTCACCACTTTGGCCTGAAGCGCAATCGTTCCGGCATCGGCGGTAATACGTCCGAAATTATCCACCGAGCCGGATGGCATTTGCACTTCGGCACTAAAACTCCGGCCATCGGCGCGATCGTTCAACAGCACCACCTGCCCTGCCGCCAGCCCAACCTCGCCACCGGGCGCATTCAAACGGCCATGGTTTTCAATCTGTTCAGCGATCAGATAGAGAGATTTCCCCTGGCCGACTTCGATCTGTCCATAATTCACGATACTGGCCAGCGGCGGCATGCCGGTGAACTGCCACGCCGAACCCGCGCCAAAATCCGGCGGGAGCGTGGCGGTGGTGGCGATGAAACTGCCACCGACTTTGACCATCGAGTTCGGGCCGAAATAAAAACCGTTCGCGTTGGCAAGGATGACCGTGCCGTTCGCGTTGAGGCTGCCGAAAATCTGCGACGGGTTCGCGCCACCGATCTGGTTGATGACCACGGAATTGGCCGAAGGCTGAACGAATGTCGTTGTCTCGCCCGCCTTGATATTAAAACTGCTCCAGTTCAAGAAGGTGGCCTGACTCACGTTCACATTCAGTTGCGCGCCGCTGGTCGAGGCACTAGCGGTGCCGGCCACCACCGTCATGCCGGTGGGATTGGCCAACACATTCCAAGCGCTTCCAACCACCAACGGCAAGACCAGCGATAAAAATTTCAACTTGAATTTCATGTTCGCATTTAGAACTGGCAGCCGATGCTGAAATAAGCCTGCATATCACCTTGTGGTGTTTGGATGGGCGGCGTGCCGTTGTTTTTTACCGCGCCGCCATCCGCCGTGTTAAGCAACGCCCAGCCCAGAGTCAGACGCGCAGTAATATTTTCGCCGATGGTGAGGAGAAAACCGACCCCGGTGCCCCATTCGTTCAAGTGATGTCCAATGATGGTTGGTCGGTCGAGAATGTTCACCTCGCCGTAATCCATAAACCACGAGCAGCGCAACTCGGCGGGGACGTCCCCGGTCGCAGTTGGAAAACGACCGGCGATAATGGACGGGGCGCGCAAATCAAACGCCGCGCGCCAGCCGGTGTCGCCATAACTTTCACCTTCCTGATAGCCGCGCACGCCACCGGTGCCGCCGATGCCGAATTGCTCGTTGTTGATGAGCGGCGCGCTGGCCCACTGGCCGTTGACGTTGAAGAGCGCGCTCCATTCACCAAATAATTTCTGGTCACGCACCAGACCGGCATTGATGGTGGTGTAATTACCACCGGCTTGTGTCGCACCGGCGACGTCTTGAAAACCCTTGCGCGAAGTGGCCAGCGACTTGAGGAAGACGCTCTGGTTGTAGTTAAAGGAAAAGCTCCCTTCAGAATCCGGCCGGGAACCCGACCAGCCAAAAGTTAGCGGCAGATAGATCAGCGAATTTCCCCCCAGATAGGGCAGCGGAACCGTGTCAGAATAAGTCAGCACCGGATGGCTGGGATCGGTGGCATCAAACTGCTGCACGGTGGTGAAGTTGGTGGAAAAAGTTTTGATGCGATAAGATTTGATGTCCACACCGGCGGCGAGGGACGATTGGATGCCCCGCACCGGTGGCAGCGGCAAAACCCATTTGGTTCCGGCATTTTCCGTCACGGTGGGATCGTGTTCGGCGTTCTGGGTAAAGACATGGAGCGTCGCGGTGTCCGTAAGCGTGGTTTCGGGTCCGAGCCGGGTGCCGGTATCCGTGGTGGAACGCGACGCATAAAAAATTATTTCCGGCCGGCCGGTCGGCGGCGGTAGATTGAAGCGATGGGTGATTTCGTCGTAACCGAAATTCACCTGCTGAGCTTCATAATTTTCCCGCAAACCTTGATTAATGCCTAGCGGCAGGCGATAGAAAGCACTGTAGCTAGCGATGGCCGGCTGATCGTAAAATCGTGGCAATTGATTGCCGGGCTTCTGCTTCTGCGGCGAAAAATTGTAGTCGAAGCCAATCTGGTTCTCATGCTGCCAGAGGTTGCCATATTGCACTGCCGTGTCCATACGGAGCAAGGGTGTGCCGGGTGATGACTTGTCATTGACTTCAAAATGCCCGTGCAATGGGAGTCGGTCTTTGATCTTTAATTCCAATAGCGTCGTGCCCGGCTCGAAACCGGGGCTGATGACGGGATAAATCTGGCGATCCTGATTCTGATTGGCGCGGTCAAGTTCGGGCTGGAACCATTTGGTGTTCAGAAAAATGTTTGTTTCCAAACTGGGCAGCGCCCGGTGGATATTGGCTTCGCTGAAATAATGGTTGCCGGTGATTTGAATGCGCTGAAGTTTGCCTTCAACAATTTTAATCCGCAAAATTCCGTTGGTGAGCTTCTGCGGCGGCAGGGTGACACTGATGGTCGGATAGCCCAGTTCATGGTAGCGTAATTGGAGCTTGCCCAACCCCTCGCGCAGCCGGACAAAATCCATATTCGCACCGACATAGTTAGTGAGAATGGTGAACAGCTCCGGCGGAAAGACAGTGTTGCCCTCAATCACAATAGATTTGAGGGTGAAGGTCGTCTTGTTGGTGTTGCCACCGGCAGCCGTCTGGGCAGCCACTCCACCGGGATATTCCAGGAGGAGGGTCAGCCCCATAACCAAAATCAGTTGTCTGATATTTTTCAGGGTAAAATGGCTTTTCACTGCAATTTTTGCTCCGCCGGTGCGGTCGTAATTTAACCAATTGACCGGTGCGGATACTTATCCGCACCGGTCATGATTTTTCAGCCTAACTTCTTAAGTTAGCTATTTGGCGATTATCAATAGAGTTGCGACGTGATCAGACCGCCGTCATTCTTCGGATCGCGAGAGACATTGGCGTTAAGGTCGGCATAAGAAACGAATTTGCCAACAAACAACGAACTGCTGTGGTTATAGGTCGCATCCGACACCGCCGCCTCTAGGGCTTTAATCAGTGCCAATTGCCCGGCCGATGGTGCCTTGCTGCCGCTGGGATAGTAGATATACCGTTCATAACCCCAGATTGGATAAAAACCATTCGTCACGTTAGCCGTGGTGAAAGGCACGCCTTCGTAGGTTAAAGGCGTCCAACCGCTGGGAATATCTTGTCCCGCCACCGTGCCGATGGAATTGGGAATGGCTTTTACAATGGCGACCACTTCGGTGCCGCTACCGGCACCGGAAGGATTGCCGACCGAATCAACGTAATTGGTAGGCTGACCAGATGAATTGGTGGTGAAGTTCTGCGCGCTAGCCTTGATGAAAATGGCAGCATCAATTACCTGCCGGACAGCGGCGAGACTGTTGCGGCCAACGAAATATAGCGCATCACCGGGAATGTTGTTACTGGTCGAAGGCCCGCCAAAGTAGGCGGTTGGCAAGGTGCCACCGGATGACTCCAATTGAATCGCCAGTCGTTGGGTAATGTTCGTTATCGGACCAAGGCTATTGATGGCCGAATTTGTGTTTTTGATGAAGACCAGCGGCGCCACGAGGGTAAAGTCCTGAGTAAAAGGAGTGGAATCAATGCCCACCGTTTCAGGAGCCGTAATGCTGATTGCATTGACCGGGATGCCAGTGGAGCCATCCCCACGGGTGACATTGTTCTGGTTTGCAATATCCAGAATAGCCCCTGCGCCGCCAGTGAAGTTGAAATCCCAAACCACGTTGGTGCTTCCCCAACTCCCCCTCACTTGGAAAATGAGCGAATTGGTGGCGTTATTTGTGAGTGTGATGCCGGTTAAGATGTTCGTCAGACGGTCTTGAATGAGCTTGATGCTCGCATTACCACCGACGGTCAGGTTAGTGATAGTTACCGTTGCGTGAGCCACCGGGGTGAGCCAGGCAGCAGCAACGCCGGCCAGGAATAATTTTTTTATAATAGTTTTCATATTGTTTATTGGTTTATTAGATAGTTGTTATTTTTTATTTATTTAGATAGTTGTTGTTTTGTTTGATTTAATCGGGTTATTATGCGGATTTCCGACGGTTTTGGTTGCGGAGCAGGATGACCAAGATGCCGCCAGCAGTTATTAGTCCATACGTTGACGGCTCTGGCACTGGCTCAATGGTTGTGAAGCTCAGCGTGCCGGCGTTGTCCAGGGTGAACTCACCTTGCAAGACGGTTGGATGGGATGGCCCGCCACTCGAATAATAATCATACTCGAACAGATCCGAAGTAATGGTGCCACCGTCCGTTGAGAAGGTGCCCGAGGTGGTATTGGCAATTGAAGGGCTGGTGGGCGCATAGCTACCCCAAGCGCCTGCTCCTTTGGTGGTATAAGAGTTAGCTGCCGCCGCTCCACTGGTCGGAATAATTGCCACGTTCGCGGTATTATTAGTGGAATCAGCCGCGTTAGCTGAGCTCCATGGTAATATACCCGTGCCACTACCAAGCCCGATAACACTCTGGGCGACTCCAACAAGACCAGTTTGTTTTGATGCTGTAACGTTGTTTGGTGGTGTGTTTGGACTGCCGCCGGTTTGTTGCTGTGTCAGATAGACCGTTTTGGCCGCGACACCACCGGAGGCACTGTTTTGCAGGCCAAAGACGGTGAATGACAGGCCATTGACGTCGCCAAAGATCCCAAGCAGTTGCGAGGTGATATTGAAATACGGACTGGGCGAGGAGCCACCGCTTAATGCCACGGTGCCACCCGCAGTTACCGCAGCGGTGTTCAGGCTGGCAAGGTTGCCAATGTCAACGACGACATCGCTGGAACCAGACTTACTGAAGTCCAGAATCAGGTCGCCATCGGTGTAGTTGAAGACTGGAGTGGCATGTGCGGACAATCCGCCTAAAGCCAGCCCTGACAGTCCCAAGATAGGTATTATTTTTCTAGGTAGTATTTTTCGTTTCATTTGTTTGTTATTATGCTTTGTTCTTGTTTACGAATCCTCCAGGGGACCGGTCAGATTCAAATTATTTCATGGGTTTATCCATCAATGACGTGTCAATAATATGACCTCACGTTATAAAACCGCGCCTTGTTGGTGGCAGTGGTGTCAGTCAACGTGCCCGTCGAACCGGTGCCGGTATACGGCGCGATGGCGTTACTCGTCCAACTGCTGCGGGCAAGATTCAAGTTGGTGGTATAATAAAGGCTGTATTTGACACCGGTCGTGGTGTTGAAACTCACTGTTACGGTTCGATTGGTGACCGTGATGGCAGTGATAACCGTGCTGGGCGAAACCTGTGCTCCAGGCACGCTAAAAGACAAAGTGCCATCGCTCTTAAAGGTGAAGTAACCCTTGAAAACAGCCTTATGGGATGTCCCACCACTTGCATAGTAATCATACTCAAACAAATCTGAAATCACGCTGCCACCGTCGGTTGAAAAGGATGAAGAAGTAGTGTTGGCAATTGAAGGACTACTAGACACATAACTACCCCAATCACCAGAGCCGGTTACGGTGTATGAATTTACCGCAGCAACGCCACTGGTCGGAATTATCACGACTTTGGAGGCGTTATTGGTTGAGTTCGCAGGATTACTTGAACTCCAATTCAAAAGTCCAACCGATTGCCCCAAACCGATTATCTTCTGCACCGTTCCAATCAAGCCGGTTTGTTTTGATGCCGTTACATCATTAGGGGCAGCGTTCGTAGTTGCACCGGTTTGCTGCTGTGTCAGGAAGATGGTCTTTGCCGCCACACCATTGGAGGCGTTATTTTGCAATCCAAATACAGTGAACGACAGATTGTTGACCGCATCGGCCGGCGTTACGCTTTCGAAGATGCCAAGCAGTTGAGAATTGACATTGTAATTGGTTATTTGCACCGTCCCGCCTGCTATAGTTGCGGCACTGACTAAGTTGGAAATATTGCCAATATTTACCTCCACATCAGGATAGCCGGACTCGCTAAAATCCAGAATCAGATCACCATCCGTGTAGTTGAAGACTGAAGCGGCAGGCGCGGACAGACCCAACAGGGTGAATCCCAGCGCGCTTAAGTCGAGCAGCTTTCTTAACTTTATATTTAATTGCATGATTTGCGGTTTATGATTTTGGTTAAATCTTGAATGGGTTTTGAGCTACATGCGTTCACGCGCTATCGCAACCATCTGCTCGCCTATTAGATCCCAGTTAATTAAATTACGCGCCTTGCGAAACGCGGGATTACCGGCATCGGTCGAGTCACCACCGTTAACAACCTCCGCCTCTTGGCTTGATGTTTTATTTTGAGAGAGACTGACGGCATAACCTTCGCTAACTTCAGCGGGGTTGGTGTTGTCACTTATCTGGTTTCTTACCATCTGGTTCCTCAAGGCCACACCGGCAGGGCCCATAAAACGGTTCGGGTTAAATTTGGCAGAGGCGGAAGCAGCGGTTTGCGGGCTATTTCCAGCGGCGTCCGGATAACCACTGATTATATTGGCCGCTACGATAGGAATGGTCTGAATGGTTCCATGGTTGTTAAAGGTGACCACGGCGTTTTTCACATCAATCTTGATGACTTCAACGTCCCCCTCGCGTTGGCCTTCGGCTAAGATATAAGCTTGCTCCAAGGCCGGCAAACCGGGCCGGTGGTCGGTGATTTTGAATAACGTTTGGACATTGCCAAAGATAGACATAATGCCATTGGGAATAATCTTTGGCAGTGGTTCCGTTGGGCTGGTTTCCGGCACCGGGGCAGAGGGCGGATTGAGACCAAACACATTTCGCGCCCCCACTTGAGCGTAGGGACTCGCGGAAAATCCCGCATTGCTGGCACATACCAGGATGCCGGCGGTCAAACCAAAATATTTTCCGTAAATTTTCATTTAATCAATGTGTGCCCTGACTTTATTGGGGTGGTTTGTTGGCGATATAGATTTGATCAAAAATGCCACCGTCGGAAAAATGCACCCGCTGGGCTTCCGACCAGCCACCGGCAACTTCATTTACGGTGAACAAATCCACCGGTTTGAAGCGATCGGCATATTTGGCCAGCACCGCTTGCTGTTTCGGACGGAAATAATACTTTGCCGCCAGTTCCTGACCGGCGTCGCTGTAAAGGAATTCCAGATATGCGCGCGCCACCGCTTCCGTGTGATGCTTCTCCACGTTGCGATCTACCCACGCGACTGGATTTTCGGCGAGTATGCTCGCCGGCGGAACCACCACCTCCAAGGCGTCGTCCGCAAAGTTTTTTTGCACCAGCGCAGCTTCGTTTTCAAATGTCAACAGCACATCGCCAATGCCGTTATTGGCATAGGTAATCGTCGCGCCGCGACCACCGGTGTCCAACACCGGCACGTTGGCAAATAATTTGCCAACAAATTGGCGCGCGGCCTTTTCATCGCCACCGGTTTTTTTGAGTGCATAACCCCACGCGGCCAGATAACTGTAACGCCCATTGCCGGAAGTTTTCGGATTGGGAATAACTACTGAAATGTTGGATCGAATCAGGTCGCCCCAATTACTGATGTGCTTGGGATTACCTTTGCGAACCACGAACACAATCGTCGAATTGTAAGGCACGCTATGGTTGGGCAGCCGAGCCGCCCAGTTTTTAGGAATCAACCGCGCGCTGGCGAATAATAAATCCACATCGAGCGGCTGGTTCATCGTCACCACGTCCGCTTCGAGACCGTTGACGACCGCCTGCGCCTGCTTGCTGGAACCTCCGTGGGATTGGTTAACGGTCACCGTGTCCCCGGTCTTGTCTTTCCACGATGCGGCAAAAGCCTGATTGACGGCCTGATAAAATTCGCGCGTAACGTCGTAGGAGACGTTGAGAATTTTTATATCCGCAGCGAACGCCGCGCCGGTGGCCGCCAGCCAACCGGCCGCCAACACCGCGTATAAAAACTTGAAAATCCAGTGCTGCATTACTGATTTGATTGCTTTATTATTGAGTATTGGCTTCAGCTTAAAATGCCATCTGCAAGCGCGAGAACAGGACGTTTTCGGATTGCGCCGGAACCAGTCCTGCTGTCGTCGATCCGGTGAAACCGCCAAACATCGTTCGCGAATAACTCAGGTTAGCGCGGAGGTTCTTGTTGAGATACCAGTTCAGTCCAACCGACCATCCATTCGCGCTATCGGCATACTTAGTTGAATCGGCAAAACCGTAAGAAAAAGCATTGCCATCCACTTTTAGACCGGCATACCGCGCCACTAATTGCCAAGCACCCCACTGGTTGTTACGCGGATCAAACGGATGCAGCGGCGTGATGCCGGCATAACTCGCTTCCTCGCCGGTCAGCAACCACGATCCGGAAATTTCCCAAGCGGTATTCTGTAAATCAGCGGAGCCAGCGCTGGCGCTAGTCACCCGCTGGTCGGAAACCACGTATTCCGCCAGTAATCCGAACGGGCCATAATAGTAATAAGCTTGGGGCGAAAGCCGCCATTGCACGCCGTTGGCATTCACACCGTTGGCATAACTGAAAAATTTCTGCTGCCCGTCCGTCACATAACTCGGCGTCAAGCCGGTGGCGGAACTGTTCGGATGGTTCGCTTCATAACTACCCGCCACCCCAAAACCAAAACCGCGCAGCGCATAGACGCCGGAATTTTTCCATGGCTGTAAAAACAATCGGCCCACAAACGCTTTATCATCCTGAAACGATGCGTTGGTCGTGGAGCTAGAGTAATCCGGGGCACCATTGAACACGCCCACAGCGTAAGTCGCCACGCCGCCAAATAGGTCGCCATGCAGATCCAAACCAATGTCGCGGTTCGGCACCAAAGCGGTCGCCAGCGAACGCTCGTTAAACGATGTGACCGGATCTGACTGCAACTGCTCCAGCCCAATGGGCGATTTGAACTTGCCCGCCTGCACCTGTAATTCCGGGCTGTAACGGTAGTTTAAATACGCATCCATTATCTGCACCGTGCTGCCGCCAAATTCGGGCGTGAGGTTGAAATCGAAATCATGGAATATCGTGCCGGAGAAAATCGGTCGCGCCCGACGCAGCAAAAAACCGTCATTGCCGTTGATGCCACCGTCGTTAAAAAACGAACGACTGTCGAACTGCACCAAACCGTGCAATTGGGCAACAAAGTTTGAGTCACCCGAAGCAAAACTGAAACCATTGCCGCCAATTGAGATTTTCGGTGCCACTTTTGCAACAGCGGACGCACCATCCTGATCAATTTCACGTTCCCGTTCGAGAATCCGAACTTTCTGATCCAATTCCGCAATTTGTTTTTTAAGCTGCTCCAACTCCAAATCGCTGGCGGCAAAGGCGGGTAATGCCAACTGAACCAGCACCACAGCGGCTATCAATTTCCAATTTGTTTTCATGTTTTTTAAATTCAACCAATTCCACTTGCCAATTATAACGACCTTGTCGGTCGTCTTTGATTATAAATAAAAATTATCGGCTTATCATGCCGGAATTAAAATTCCAGAACCGCTCAAAAAACTCAAATGCTTCATACACTATCATTACGGTCGTTATTGTATTCACATTACGCCTACAGTCAACCGTAAAATGAAAAAATTTAAACACAGCACCGAAAACTATCCCATCCCAGGTGGCCTAATGAACGGGGTCTAAGCAAATGGGAAACCCATTTTGCCGTCATTTCTTAGTTATGAGACGGCGCAATCCATGAATATCATTAAGATTTCAAATGTTGCCATTCAGGAGGCGCTGGATTTAAATGTCCACTTAAGCATGGCGGATCATGCCGCTGGACAACTCGCAAGGGTCAAGTTATGAAAATGTCTTTGGAAAATCGCCGGTAACTGAACTATGAATCGTCGCTCCTTTCTCGCTTCCTCCGGCACGTTGCTGGCGGCGTCCGGTCTAATGCCTCGCCTATTGACGGCTGCGGAACCAAAAGTTGCAACAATTGTGCCGGCGGGCGTTCCGAAACTTGCCCCGCGATTCGGTGATGGACGCGATTGGTGGTTCGAAAGGCGCTTTGGCCTGTTTGTGCATTGGGGACTTTACTCCATTCACGGCTGGCAGGAACAGGAGCAATGGCGGCGGCGAGTGCCGCGGGCTGAATATGCTAAACTCCAGCAGTTGTGGAATCCGGTAGATTTCAATCCCGACCAGTGGCTTGACCATGCCGAGGCGGCGGGCATGAAATATATTTGCTTTACGACCAAGCATCACGATGGCTTCTGTCTATGGGACACAAAGCAGACAAGTTTCAACACGATGAACACACCTTACGGCAAGGATGTGCTCAAGCTGCTGGCCGACGCCTGTCATCGGCGAAAATTTCCACTATGCTTGTATTATTCGGTGCTGGACTGGCAGCAGCCAAATTATCCGAATGAGAATCGGTCACATGAACTGCCGCCGCAGTCAGGCGATTCGCCCGATTGGAACAGATATCTTGCATTCCTGAAGGCGCAGGTGCGGGAGTTATGCACCAACTACGGCGAAATTCACGGGTTTTGGTGGGATATGAATGTCTCCAAATATCAAGATTCTTCTATCAATGCCATGATCCGCCAGTTGCAACCGAAGGCCGTGATCAATGACCGTGGTTTTGACACCGGCGATTATGGCACGCCGGAACGCGATTTTGTCAGGCAGGGCGAGTTTATATTTTCTTTCGGAAAGCGCACGGAAGCCTGTCAATCCATCGGCATGGAAAGCTGGGGTTGGCGTCCGGACGAGGATTACTATCGGGATGGATATATTTATCGCAGCATCGCGAGCTATCTGTCTCGTGATGCCAACTATCTGCTCAACGTCGGGCCACGTCCCGATGGCACGCTGTCGCCGGAAGCAACGGGTTTTCTCAAACGCACCGGCAAATGGTATGGCGCGGTGAGGGAGGCATTGGAAGGAACCGCGCCCGTGTCGAATCTAACCGCGAACCGGGAAGTCCTGCTGACCCGGCGTGCCAATACAGTTTATGTCATCCAACATGTCGAACCGCGTGGTGATGTGGTGAAACTCAAGCCTATCACCAGCCTGCCCCGGCGTGCCACACTGCTCAATACCGGTGAAAAAATCATTTGTTCAACCGAGTTGGTGCCGAGCGAATTTCAGGATCAGGGACGTTTTCTGCGGCTGACAAAATTGCCGGTGAACGAACTGGCCAACACGGTTCTGGTCGCGAAGCTGGAGTTTGACGAATTGCCGCATAGCAACGCACTACCCAGTTTCCCAAAAATGTAAGTCCGGCGGGGTAGCCGGTAATTTCACCGTCGGCGGCTCACGCCGGAACGAGCGGCCGGAGCTTTGCCACCAGTTCCACCGGCAGCCGCTTCGGCTTTTCCGCGCGGCTGGTGCAGCAGTGAAAAGTTTCCGCTTCGAGCAGAAGTTTTCCATCCTGGTTCAAAATCCGGTGGCCGAAATTCAGGCGCACGCGCTCGATGAGCGTGGGCCGGACTTCAATCGTCAGCCAGTCGTCGTAGCGGGCGGGCGCGTGATAACGCAGCCGCGCTTCGATGACGGGAAAAATAAAATCCGCCTCCTGCAACGCCACCACCGGCGTGCCGAGTGCGCGCAGAAATTCGCCGCGCGCGGCCTCCAGCAGGTCGAGATAGCGCGAATGGTAGATGTGGTCGCCGACGGTGCATTCGGCGTAGCTGACGCGGTGGTGGTGACGGAACGGTTCGGCCATGCGAAGAGCGTAGGCGGACGCGGCGGAAGTTTCACGCCGAAAATTCCATTTGCGCGCTGCCGGTTTGCGGCTATGTTGCCAGCATGAACTGGTCGCAAATCCTTGTTTTGGCCGTGGTCATCGGCATCACGGTGGCGTTCGTCTGGCGCAGTTCCAAAAAAAGCGGCGGTTGCGGTTGCGGCTGCACGCATGAGGAACATCCGGAGAAAAAGAAAAACCATTAGCCTATCCCAACCAACCGGCAGAAACTTTTTCCGTTATGGCCGTCACCAAAGTCAGTTCCACCATTCATTTTGCCGCGCATCATTCCGCGATGAGCCCCGGCATTGAAACCGCCACCGGTCGCTGGACGCCGAACACCGATATTTACACCACCGCCACTGGTCTCGTCATCAAGGTGGAGCTGGCCGGCATGAAAAGCGAGAGCCTGGACATCGCGGTGGAAGGCCGGCAATTGCGCATCAGCGGCGACCGGCCGGATTGTTGCCGCGCGCCGCATTGCAGTTTTCTGGTGATGGAAATCAGCTACGGCCCGTTTGAGGCGGTGCTGGATTTGCCGGCGGGTTACGATTTGAGCCGGGCCAAGGCGCTTTACTTGAACGGATTTCTGCGGATTGACGTGCCACCGGTGCAGTCGTCGCCAACGAAAACCACCAAGGTTCCCATCACGGAAGGAACCTAATCGCGCCCTGAATTTCCCCGGCGCGGTGGTAAAATTCCAGACTCATGACGACGAACTCACAGGAAACTGAATTCATCAGCATCCTCGGCCCGGATGAAAAAGCCGAGCTGCCGAGCCGGGTTTCCTCGCGTTCGCTGCCGGACGCTTTGCCCATCCTCGGCCTGTCGGACATCGTGATTTTTCCCGGCGCGGTCGTGCCGCTGCTCGTTGAGACCGGGGCCAGTATTAAGCTGGTGGACGACCTCGTCGCCGGCGACCGCCTGTTCGGCGCGGTGCTGCAACGCAACGCCGAGACCGCCGAACCCGGTCCCGACGAACTGCACTCCGTCGGCTGCGTTTCGCGCCTGACGAAAATGGTAAAATTCCCCGACGGCACCGTGCGCGTGCTCGTCGAAGGTCTCTGGCGCATCCGGCTGGACAATTTTTTTCTGCCCGCGCCGTATTTGCGCGCGAGCTACAAACTGCTCCGCGACAAAACCGAGGACACCATCGAGCTGCAAGCCATGCTGCGCAACGCGCACCAGCAGTTCGGCGAAATCGCCAAGTTGTCCACCGCGCTCTCCGATCAGGTGAAAGTCGCCGCGCTCAACACCGAGCATCCCGGCCACTTCGCCGACCTCATCGCCGCGAATCTGAATTTGCCGCTCGACGAAAAACAGAAGCTGCTCGAAATCGTCTCCGTCCGCGAACGCCTGCAAAAACTCCTGCCGCTGTTGAGCCGCGAACAGGAAGTGCTGAATTTAAGTTCCAAAATCCAGAACGACGTCGCCTCCAACATCTCCAAAAATCAGCGCGATTTTTTTCTCCGCGAACAGCTCCGCGTCATCCAGCGCGAACTCGGCGACAGCGACCCGAATGCCGGTGAAATCCGCAATCTCCGCGAAAAAATCGAGTCGGCCAAGCTGCCCGCCGACGTGCGTAAGGCCGCGAACCAGGAGCTCGACCGGATGCAGCAGACGCCACCGGCGGCCGCTGAATACGGCGTCGCGCGCAATTACCTCGACTGGATTCTCGCGCTGCCGTGGCAACTGGAAACCGAAGACAAGCTCGACTTGAAGGCGGCGGAGAAAATTCTCAACGAGCAACATTTCGGCCTCGAAAAAGTGAAGGATCGGCTGCTGGAATTTCTCGCCGTGCTCCAGCGGCGCAAGGAAATCAAAGGCCCGATTCTCTGTCTTGTCGGCCCGCCCGGTGTCGGCAAAACCTCGCTCGGCAAAAGCGTAGCGGATGCGCTCGGCCGCAAATTCGCGCGCATCGCGCTCGGTGGCCTGCGCGACGAAGCGGAGATTCGCGGCCACCGGCGCACTTACGTCGGCGCGCTGCCGGGAAGAATTTTGCAGACGCTCCGCCGCGTCGAGAGCCGCAACCCGGTGATTCTCCTCGATGAGCTGGACAAAATCGGTTCCGATTTTCGCGGCGATCCGGCGTCTGCGCTGCTCGAAGTTTTGGATCCGGCGCAGAACCACACGTTCACCGACCATTACCTCGACTTGCCGTTTGATTTGTCGCGCGTGCTGTTCATCGCCACCGCCAACTGGTTGGAGCCCATTCATCCCGCGTTGCGCGACCGGTTGGAAGTCATCGAGCTGCCCAGCTACACCGAGTCGGAAAAACTCCAGATTGCCAAACGCTATCTCGTGCCGCGCCAGTTGGAGGAACATGGGCTGAAGGAAAGCGACGTGAAAATTTCCGATGCCGCGCTGCGCGAACTCATCCGCGAATACACGCGTGAAGCCGGCGTGCGCCAGCTCGAACGCGAAATCGCCGCGCTCGCCCGCAAGGCCGCGCGCAAAATCACCACCACCGGCAACGGCGCGGCGGCACCGGTGGCGCTGGAACCGAAGGACGTGCTGGATTATCTCGGCCACGCGAAGTTCGTCGCCGAAAGCGCGGAGCAGATTGACGAAATCGGCATCGCCACCGGTCTCGCGTGGACGCCGGTGGGCGGCGATGTGCTGTTCATCGAAGCCACGCGGATGCGCGGCAAAGGCAGCCTCATCCTCACCGGTTCGCTCGGCGACGTGATGAAGGAAAGCGCGCAGACGGCGGTGAGCTATCTGCGGTCACAGGCGAAGAAGCTGGATTTGAATTTCGACGACCACGGCGAATTTGACCTGCACATCCACGTGCCCGCCGGCGCGACGCCGAAGGACGGGCCGAGCGCGGGCGTGACGATTTGCGCGGCGCTGGCGAGCCTGATGAGCCAGCGGCGCGTGCGTTCCGATGTGGCGATGACCGGTGAAATCAGCCTGCGCGGCCGCGTGTTGCGCGTCGGTGGCATCAAGGAAAAGGTGATCGCCGCGTCGCGCTTCGGCGTGAAGCAGGTGATTCTGCCGGAAGGCAACCAAGCGGATTGGGAGGATGTGCCGGTGGAAGTGCGCGCGAAATTGCAGGTGCATTTCGTGAAACAAATTTCCGAAGTCCTGCAACTGGCGCTCGCCACCAAATGAAAATTTCCGCCTCGTCCTCGTCCTCGTCCTCAATGATGAAAATTTATTCGAGGACGAGGACGAGGCGGATTACGATTACGAATTGGCTGGCCGCGGTGGTTTTATTTTTTGCCGGTGGCGCGGTGGCGGAGACGACGAATGTTTTGTCCGACGCGGAAATTCAAGGCCGCCAATTGGCACGGCAGCTCTGCGAGGCAAGACCGGTGGAAAACCTCACCAACACTGGTGTTTTGCAAATTCGCGACGGCAAAGGATTTTCCACTAATCTTTTTCTCAAGTGTCGGATCCTTGTCAATTCAACGGAGTGGTCAAGTAGATACTATGTTTCGCCTGTCAAAAACTTTACAAGTTTTATCAGTTTAACAATTGTTCACATCGGTAATTCAACAAACGATTACGCTCTCTATAAATGTGTTGATGGAGACGAGAGAGGAGGCTGTTACGCCGGAGTAGAAGTTTGGACTGAAGAAAATGCTCCTTTCGCCAATTCCGATTTCTGGCTGTGCGACCTCGGCTTGGAATTTTTTCACTGGCCGGCGCAGAAGGTTTTGCCGCACACCACGACCTTGAAACGCGGCCGCGAATACACGCTGTTGGAAAGCACGAATCCGAATCCGCCCACCAACGGCTATTCGCGCGTGGTGTCGTGGATTGACAAGGAGACCGGTGGCATTCTGGAAGCCGAAGCCTACGATGCCACCGGCAAGCTGCTGAAAGACTTCGCGCCGAAGTCGTTCAAGAAAGTCAACGGCCAGTGGGAACTTCAGGAGATGGAAATCCGCAATGTCCAGACCGGCTCGCGCACGCGGCTGGAATTTGATTTGCCGAAATAACCGGTGCCGCCACCGGCTCACCACAGGAAGGATTTTTTCTCGTCGAGCTGCCGGTCGCCGCGCCAGAGCGTGACGCGCCAGGCGACAACGGCCCCAAATTTTTTGTATTCCTCGCCGCCGAGCGTGAGGCTGGTCCACTGGCGGAAAAAGCGGGGCGTGACTTCGGTTTCCAGCGTTTTCAGTTTCGGCACGCCGCGTTCGCCCACGGCGCGGAGTTCGGCGCGGAGCATGATTTTTTCACCGGGAGATTTTTCGGCATTCCACAGCACGGCGCAGCGGATAGCAGAGACGGCGTTGGTTTTTTGGCGGAGTTGCGCCTGATAGGCGTCGCGGTCAAACAGGCTGGGCGAGGTGGAGTCGCGGCCCTGCGCGTCGAGCAGGAACGGCAGCACCTTGACGATGTGGTCGGCGGCGGTGGCGGTGGTGAGCAGGCCGAGCGTGGCGAATAATATCAGCAGTGCGCGCATGGCGGAACGATAGCGGGCGACGTTCCGAATTCAACTCATTTCGTCCGGCAGAAGCTGACGACCTGGACATTGGCACCGCGCCGGAAAACGACGGCGGTGTATTCGTGCGAGAGGCCGCCGATGGTGGCGGTGGCGTGGACTTCGTAAGTGTCGCCGCGCACGTCGAGGTAGCGGGAGATTTGCTGCATGGCCTGCGGGTTGGCACCGGCCCCGGCAAGCTGGGCCAGGCTGCGGAGCGGCGGTTCGGTTTCGCCGCGAAGCTTGAGAATATTTTCCACGGTGGCGGTGTCCATGCCGGGAATGAGGTTCAGCACTTTTTCATCGGCGGTGAGAACGTTGATTTTGCCGGTGGAAAACGGCGTGAACACATCGCGCAGACCGAAGGCGTAAGTCGGCAACTGGCTGGGCGCGTTGCCGAAGCCGAGGTGGTGCCGGGGCAGCGCGGCGGCGTCTTCCGGTGGCGTGCCTTTGAACATTTCCGGCGTGACGCCTTTGATGAGTTGCAATTCCTGAATGTCGTCAATCGGCCCGTTTTTGGCGTTGTAGCCACCGGTTCCCTGATAATAATCGCTCTTCGCGCCGGCGGGCCGGGCGGCGTCGCCGGGGCCGATCCAGTCGAGAATGGAATCGGACACCACGGAAATGGCGCTAGCGTCCACGCCCATTTGCGTGAGCACCTGCTGGAGCAACGGCGCGTCGGCGGTGTTGAGATTAATTTTGCTTTCCAGTTCGGTCATGGTCACGGAGACGGTGCCGAGGCCGATTTGATAATTGTCGAGCGATTCACCGGCGAGCGGGCTGTTGGTTTCCGGGCCGTCACCGGGGCCATGGTTCCAATATTGCTGGAGCGAGGTGAACGGCTGGTTGCCTTCCTGCGCGAGAAACCAGCACGCACGGTCAATGCCACCGCGGCCGATCCAGTAAAACTGCTCGTCGTTGTTCGTGTTCGCCAGCAGCCGCGTTTCGACTTTCATCGCGTAGGCGAACGCACCGGCCAGCAGCGCCAGCACCGTGACCGACACCAGCACAATGACGATGGCGAAGGCGCGAGGTTTTTGGGCGGTGGAAATTTTCATCTTCTTTGCCCCGGAAATTTAATCGCTGGCTGGCCGGGCGCGCCCGGCGGCGCGCCGCCACCACCGCGTTGCACCGCCACCGGCATCATGGTGGACGGCACCGTGAGAATGCGCGCGGCGGCGAAATCCGGCGCGGTGCCACCGGCCGCGGTGTCGGCTCCCAGCACCAAGTTCACGCGCAGCACCGGCGGGATGGAATTGGTGTTCACCCAGTCTTTACTGCTCCATTCCCGCTGCTGGAAATCCCACCACTCGACGGAAAATTTTTTGACGTTGCGCGCGAGAATCAGCGGGTATTGCAGTTCGTCCGGATCCATGTCCATCAGAATCGGTGTCTGGCGCAAAATCAAATTGTTCCCGCCATTCGCGTCGGCGGCCAGCGTGAAGGTGACGCGGCGCGAATAAAAATCCCGGCCGAGCTTGGTGCCGGCGAACTTGCCGTTGCGCGCGAACGTGTCCGGCAGCCGCGCCGCGAAGCTCAACACCGGCGCGCCGCTGTTTTCCAGTTGGAACCAGTAATAATTTTGCGACGCCTGAAACGATTCGACGCCCATCAGCGCGTCCTCGATGGTGCGCAGCACGACGCGCTGGCGCTGCACCTGCGCTGACGTGTTCTGGCCGATGCGCGAGGCGCGCATGACCAGCGACCACGTCGCGTAAATGGCGGCGATGACCATGCTGAAAATCATGATTGCCACCATGATTTCCAGCAGCGTGAAACCGGCCACCGGTGGCCGTGGGCGCGATTTGAAAATTGGCGGGCGCAGTTTCATTTATGGATGAAGTTGCCGCCGCCGGCGTCGAGAGTGCCCGGCGGTGACGCCGGCCGGTAAAGAACGGTGGTCAAGTCCGAAATGATTTCCCCGCCGCCATACGCCGGTTGGACGACGCATTCGACGCGGAACAACCGGTTTGAGCCGACCTCGACGATTTCCGCCGTCCAGTTGTAGTCGCGGTATTCTTTGCCGAGCATTTCCTCGTCGCCGAGGCTGCCGCGATAAGTGCCTTCGACGAGGCTGTTGGTGGCGGCGAACACCGCCAGCACCGCGCTGGCGTCCACCACCGGTCGCTGCAACCGCCGCACGTTGCCGAGCGAATTGGAAACCAAATTGAGAATGGCGAACGCCGCCATGAAAAAAATCGCGATGGCGATCATCACTTCCAAAAGTGTGAACGCCGTCCGCCGCCGTAAATTAGCTGGAGCGATTAATTTCATTTGTCCACGTCGGAAACCACCGGCCGACCGGTGGCGTATTCCAGGGTGATTTTTTCCCGCTCGCCCCGGCCGACCAGCACGATGACCGCTTCGTCGCAGGTGCCGTCGGGATTGAAAAACACCTTGGCCCACTCCGACTCGGCATAATCCTGCCGGAAAATATCAAGCATCGCGAACTCGATTCCGTCCGGCAGCTTTGCGCTGGTGGCGGCCCCTTCCGCGCCGAATGTGCGCGCCTGCGGGTAAAACACCACCGGCACTTTCTGCTGGCTCCAAATCGCCTTTTCCCGCGCCGCCAAACACGCGTCCTGCACATCGCCGACGGCCTGCCGCATACCGTTTTTTTGCAGCGCCTTGATGAGCGATGGCGCGCCCATCGCCACCACGAGGCCGAGAATGGCCAGCACAACCATCATTTCGATGAGCGTAAAACCGGCGGCGAATTTCAAACGGCGAATTTTAAATGGCGAATCCTTTCCGTTGCCAACGCGCGGCAGCATTCGCAATTCGTCCTTCGCAATTGGCAATTTCATCAGTGGATAGCCGAGATTAGCTTGAACAGCGGCAGGAAAATGCTCAACAGCAGAAATCCAACGACAACCGCCATGACGATGATCAGCACCGGACCGATGAGGTCGCTCATCACGCGCAACGCGATGGTCAGTTCGCTTTCGTAGGTGTCGGCGAGGTTGTTCAGCGCGCCGGGCACGTCGCCGGTTTCTTCGCCGATGCGGACCAAATCCACCATGAGCTGCGGGAACAGCTTGCTCTGCGCCAGCGGCTGCGCCAGCGTTTTGCCGTCCGTCACCGCCTCGCGCGTTTTGGCGATGGCTTCCTTGATGAGACCGTTGGACATGACTTGCTCGGTGATTTTAAGCGCGGTCAACACCGGCACGCCGTTTTGCAGCAGCGTGCCGAGCGTGCGGGTGAACTGGCCGAAGAGATTTATCTGCACCACTTTTCCAAACACCGGCGCTTTCATCCGCCACTCGTCGAGCTTGCGCGCACCGGCGGGGCTGGTCTGAAACCGTTTGAACAGCACCACCAGCGCCAGCGCGCCCAAGCCCATCAGCCACCAGTAATCCGTGAACATGCGGCTTGTCGCGATTAAAATTTTCGTCGGCAGCGGCAGCGGGATGTTGAAGCCGGCAAAAATATCAATGAACTTCGGCATCATCACCGTCATGAAAAAGGTCACCAGCAGAATGCCCACGCAAATCACCATCGCCGGATAAATCATCGCCGACTTGAACGTCCCCTGCACATCCGCGAACCGTTGGAAATGCTGCGCCATGCGCCGCAGCACCGGCACCAGCGAACCGCTGGTTTCACCGGCACGCACCATGTTGATATACAAATCTGTGAAAATTCTCGGCTGCCGCGCCATCGCGTCGGACAGGCTGCGGCCCTCCGTCACTTCCTGCTTCAGCTCGCGGCTGACCTCGGCGGGAATGCCCTTGGTTTCCAGATGCGTCATGCTGTTCAACGCCACCGTCAACGGCATGCCGGAATGCAGCAGGTTGGCCAGTTGCGTGGTGAATGTCGCCAGCTCCTGCAACTTCGGTTTGCGCTTCTGCGCCAGTTGCGCCTGCATGGAGGGCGGCAGGAACGCCGCGAGATTCACCGCCTTCGCCGCCGGCTTGCCATCTAACACCGCGCCAGCCTTCGCGGAATCCACGGCGATGGGAAAGAGGCCGGAGCGCTGGATTTGCACCAGCGCGGCGGCACGGTCGGCCACTTCCAGCACGCCCTCGACGAGTTCGCCGGAGCGTTTGCGGGCCTTGTAAGAAAACTGCGGCATGACTACTTGTAATCAAAACCGGCCACCGGTGAAAGTTTCAAAAAATACCCGTGCGAATCGTGCTTGACGCGCGGCGGAATTTCGGTTGCATTGTTCCCAATATGAAAAAGTCAATTATTGCTCTTCTCGTCGGCGCGGCGGTCGTCACCACTGTTACCACCGGCTGCGTCAAAACCGTCAGCGACACGCACGCCTTTGCCAGTTCCTGGAACAAGGACACCATCGCGGGCCGTTACCAGCGCACCTTGGATCAGGTTTATCAGGCTTCCGTGGTGGTGATTCAAAACAACGGCGTGCTGATTCAGGAATTCATTCCGCACGACAGCACCAACGCCGTCCGCTCGCTGCTCGGTCGCGTCAACGACCGCAAGGTCTGGGTGCGCGTTGAACAGGTGGATCCGAAAACCGCGCAGGTGGACGTGCAAGCCCGCAGCAAATGGGGCACCACCGACATTGACCTGGTGCACGAGCTGGAAAAAGAAATCGCGCTCCAGTTGGCGAAGTAAGCCCGATTTCAGACCGATATTTTGTTCCTAAACGCCGAGCTTCCCGCTCGGCGTTTCTTTTTTAAATTCGAGTTGGCCCCGCGCCACCGGACTTATTCGCGCCACCGGCCGGTCTGCAAATACGGCTTAAGCTTTTCCTTGAGCGTCTCGCGGCCGCGATGGATGAGCGATTTGGTGGCGGAGAGCGAGCAGTCCAGCACCGCCGCGATTTCCTCGTAGCTCAATTCGTCCTGCCGGCACAGCAAAATAGCCGTGCGCTGGATTTCCGGCAACTCATCCAGCGCCGCCTCGATTTTTTGGGCCAGCTCGCCATGCAGCACATTTTCCGTTGGCAGGAAATTTTTTTTGTCCTCGTATTGCTGGCGCGGTTGGTCGTCGTGCTCGGCGTGCGATTCTTCTAGCGATTCGGCAGGATGCCGCGACCGGCGGCGAATTTCATTGAGGCACAGGTTGCGGGCGATGGTGAAGAGCCAGGTGGAAAACTTCGCCGTGCGTTCGTAGCGGGCGCGGGATTTCCAGACTTGGAGAAAGGTGGTTTGCGCGACGTCCTCGGTTTCAATCTCATCGCGGAGCGTGCGGAAAACAAAGTTGAACAGCGGCTGCCGGTATTTTCCGACCAGCTCCGCAAACGCCGCGCGGTCGCCGCGTTTCACGCGCAGCATCAGGATGGCATCGGGATCGGACGGCTCGGGCATCGGCCAAGAGTTTATTGAATGTTGGTCGCGCGACAAGGTTTCGCTGGCGGCGGGAGCGCCCAACCTTTAACTTTTCCGCCCGTGCAGGACCTGCTCAACAAAATCGAGGCCGCCGCCGAGGCGCGGCTGACTTTTTCATCCACCACCGCGCCGGCGGAAAAGCTCGCGCGTTACAAAACTTTTCTCAAGGTCGAGTCGCACCGGCTCAAGCTGCTGCACCGCGGCGGCGCGGACGGCCGCGAAATCTGTCAGGCGCGCGCGGCGATTCTCGATGCGCTGCTCCGGCATTTGTGGGTAACGGCCAAAAGTAATTTGTCCGCCGAAGCGCAACAGGAATTTCCGCCGCTCGCGCTGGTGGCCATCGGCGGCTTCGGGCGCGCGGAGCTGAACCCGCACAGCGACATTGATTTCATGTTTCTGCACACCGGTCAGGTCGTCGCCGGCAAGCCCCTGCCATATCTGGCGAAGCTAACGGACGGCATCTTGTATCCGCTCTGGGATCTCGGCCTGAAAATCGGTTACTCGGTGCGCGACCTTGATGATTGCGTGAAGGTGGCGAACACCGACATGCAGTCCAAAACTTCGCTCATCGAGTCGCGGCTCATCGCCGGCGATGAAAAGCTGTTCGCCAAATTTCAAAAAACGGTGGTTGGCAAATGCGTCCTCGGCTACGAAGAAAAATACATCGCCGCGCGGCTTGAAGATCAGGCCACGCGCCGCAGCAAGCACGGCAATTCCGCCTGTATGCAGGAGCCAAATATCAAGAACGGCTGCGGCGGTTTGCGCGATTTCCAGAATCTGCTGTGGATGACGTTTTTCAAATACCGCACCCGCTCGCTGCGCGAGCTGCAGGATCGCGAATTCGTCAGCGAGTCCGAACGCAAGCAGTTGGAGGCCGCCTACGAATTTCTTCTGCGCGTGCGGACGGAGCTGCATTACCACACCAACCGCCCGCAGGATGTGCTTGGGAAAAATTTGCAGCCCGCCGTCGCGCTGAACCTCGGTTACGAAGACCGCTCGCCGAGCCAGCGCATCGAGAAATTCATGCGCGACCTCTACGTCCACATGCGAAATGTCTATCTCATCACGCGGACGCTGGAACAGCGCATGGCGTTGGTTTCACCGGCTCAGACCGGTCGGATCGCCCGGCTGCGCCGGCTGCTGCCGGGCGGACGGCCGCGCAAAATGCCGGAGCCGGTGGATGGCTTTATTTTTGTCGACGATGAAATTCGCGCCGCGAGCAACCGCATTTTTCGCGATTCACCGCGCCGGTTGATGCGCGTTTTTCTGCACGCCCAGCAGCGGCGGTTGACGCTGAATCCCGACCTCGCGCAGCTCATCCGCAACCAGACCTCGCTCATCAATCGTGAATTTTTGAACGATGAGCACGTTCGCGAAACTTTCCTGACCATTCTTGATCGGCGCGGCGAGGTCGGCCACATCCTGCGCGCGATGCACGAGGTGAATTTGCTTGGCAAATATATTCCGGAATTCGGCAAACTGACGTGTCTCGTGCAGCACGAATTTTATCATCAATACTCCGCCGATGAACACACGCTGGTCTGTCTCGAACAACTCGACCGAATCTGGGAGGCCAAGGAGGAGCCGTTTAAAAATTACGCACCGATTTTTCTGGGCCTTGAGCGTCCCGGCATCCTGTATCTCGCGCTGCTGCTGCACGATGTCGGCAAAGCTGGGGAACACGAACGCGGCCAGCACGCTGCCGCCGGTGCCTCACTCGCCCTGCGCGCCGCCAAGCGATTGCAACTGGAAAGCGGCGCGACCGCCACGCTGGAATTCCTCGTGGAAAACCACCTGCTGATGGCCAATATTTCCCAGCGCCGCGACTTGGATGATCCATCGGTCATTCGGAATTTTGCGCGGCAGGTTGGAACGCCGGAAAAATTGAATCTGTTGACGCTGCTCACCTTTGCGGATTCACAGGGCACCAGCGACAAACTTTGGAACGGTTTCAAAGATTCCTTGCTGTGGCAGCTCCATGCCCGCGCGATGACACTGCTGACCGGTGGCACGGAGTTTCGTCGCGCCGGTGAGGAACAGCAGGAATCGCTGCGACAGGAAGTCCGTCAGCTCGCCGATGACCGGCTTGCCGAATCGGAACTGGATGCGCATTTTTCGGCGCTGCCAGCACGGTATTTCCAGATTCACTTGCCGAAGGAAATCCTTGACGATGTCAGCCTCGTGCACCGTTTCTTTCTCCAGCAGGCCGCCGAAGACGAGCGACCGCTCGTCCCTGTCGTTGGCTGGCAGAATGATCCCGACCGCGGCTACAGCCTCGTAAAAATCTGCACCTGGGACCGGGCTGGATTGTTCGGCAACATTGCCGGCTGCTTCAGCGCCGCCGGCTTGAACATTCTGGGCGCGCAGATTTTCACGCGCAGCGATGGCATCGTCATTGACAAATTTTTTGTGAACGACGCCCGCACTGGCACGCCGGCCGCCCGCGAGGCCCGCGAAAAATTTGATGAGGTCATTGGCCGTGTGCTCACCGGTGGTTCCGTGGATTTGCACGCACTTATCGTTCGCCAAGCGGCGGCGCTCCGACCAACTTATTCAGCCTATTTTGGCGAACGCCTCGGAACCCAAATCCGGTTTGACAACGACGCGTCCGACGATCGCACGCTGATTGAAATCGAGACCGAAGACCGGCTGGGGTTGCTTTACATCATATCGCAGACGTTTGCAGAATTGCGGCTGGATATTTCTGCGGCGCGCATTGTGACCGAGCGTGGTGCGGCGATTGACAGTTTTTATCTAAGCGATGTGCTGGGCAAAAAAATCACCGTGCCGGAACAGTTGGAACAAATTGCCCACCGCTTACACACCGCCATCGGCGGGCTGGAAACGGTGGTATAACGCGCAAACGAGTTGCCAGCGCGGCGGCGGTCTGCTAGAAACAGGGCGGATTAAATGCGGGTGTGGTTCAATGGTAGAATGTGGCCTTCCCAAGGCTGAGACGAGGGTTCGATTCCCTTCACCCGCTCCATGTTTTATTGGGCTTTTCAAAGGTCTTGCGTTTTAGTGACAGATTAATGACAATAAACGCATGGCAACGCCTCGCAACTTTCCCGTTGAAATCAAAACCGGCGGCACGGTTATCCGCATTCTGCGCGACCCCCAAAGGATTCCGATCGCCCTGCCCTTGGCTTCGAATCCATCCAAGGCGAAAACCAAGCGGTATGATTCCTTCGTCGTCGAATATTACGTTGGCGGAAAACGCCGCCGCATTCGGCGTAACACCTATAAAAAAGCCCTCGCCGAGGTCGATCTGCTGAAGGTGCAGTTATTGAACAACGATGTCGAGGCTTTGCAATTAACCGGTGCTGATCGCCGGATATATCTGGCGGCGTTGGCGAATCTCAAAGGCATTGATAAACCGCTGGATCACGTCACCAAGGAATATGCCGATGCCGCAACCATCCTGCACCCGCTGGGAGTCTCAATGATGTCGGCAATCACCCAGTTCGGCGAAGCCCTGACCCGGCTCAATAAAACTCCCTTGGCAACCGTGATCGAGTTTTTTGAACGGCACGGCGGCGGGGTTAAAGCCCAGAAAACGGTGCCGGAAATCGTCAAGGAGTTGGTGGTCAGTTTGCATGCCGACGGTGCCGGAAAATATCACATTCGCGATCTCGAACGTCGCTTGGGCCGGTTCAGCCAATCTTTCTCCGGTCCCATACTGAATGTCACCGAATCTGCCATCAACGAATGGTTAAGAAACCTGCGCACGCTGCCGGGAAGGCGGAAGCAGGAACCAGCTAGTTCAGAGCCCCTTGGTCCCAAAACCCGAAACAACTATCGAAATGCGGTCGTGCAATTGTTTAACTTTGCGCGTCAGGCGCAATACCTTCCGCGGGATCTTTCAACAGCTGCCGAAGGTGCGAAACAGGTGAAGGAGATCCGGGGTGAAAATGAAATCTTTACTCCAGAGCAGATGCGGGAATTACTGGCGGGGGCTCCAGCCCACATGATTCCCGGCATGGCGGTTAAAGCGTTCAGCGGAGTTCGGACGGAGGAGATGGCAGAGATTGATTGGAGTCATATTCTTTTCGAGCAGAATTGCATCAAAATTTCGGCAGAGATTTCCAAACTGGGTCAACGCCGGTTGATTCACCTGCATCCCAACCTCAAAGCCTGGCTGAAGCCATATCGCCAGCCGACCGGCCGCTTGTGCGAGCGGTGGACGACGCCACAGTCCGTCTTTCAAGCTTGGGAACGTCATGGTAAGCGGGCAAAGCTTGGGTTCGACATTGGCGGAAACAAATTCCGCAATTCGTTTATTTCATACCGGGTGGCGGAAACAAACAATATTCAACTCGTAGCTTTGGAAAGCGGCAACAGCCCGAAAACCATTCAACGGGAGTATCTCGAAATCACGACCCCGCAGGAAGCGGCCAAGTGGTTTGCCATCTTTCCAAAGAAGCGCAAATGAACACCATCATTCAAATGGTTTGATTGCATGACAGCCAGTCCCTCCTTCAGCCGGCATGGTGCAGGCCTTTGTGCAGGCTGATCGTGTCGCCATCATTGCCTTTTAATTCGCGGAACACAAAGGAGGAGAGGATGGTCAAGCCGCCCAGAACCAGGAATGCCTGATGAATGCCCTGAATCATTTCCGGCGCGCTGGTGTGGAACCGGTCCGGCACGAAGCAGGCGGTGGCTAGGGATGCCGTGGCAATCGCAAAGCTGATCGCCATCTGTTGCATCGTGCTGGCGATGGTGCTGGCACTGCTGGCCTGTTCTTCCGTGACGTCGGCATAAACCAGCGTGTTCATGCTCGTATATTGCAATGAGGTAAAGAACCCGAAAACAAAGGCCTGCACGACAATAAGCCACACCGGCGTGCCCACGCCGATGGTGGCGAACAGCATGATGAGCAGACCGAGAATCATCGTATTGGAAATCAAAACCCGGCGGTAGCCCAGACGTTGCAGAATCGCCGGCATCGTCAGCTTGAGGCTCATGGAAGCCGCCACCTGCGGAATCATAAGCAAGCCGGATTGAATCGGGGTAAATCCCAGACCCACCTGGTAAAGCAGGGGAAAGAGAAAAGGAATGCCGCCGATACCCAAACGGGTAAAATAGCTGCCACTGACCGACGCGCGGAAGGTGCGAATGCGAAACAAGCTCAATCGAAGCAAGGGAAACTCGGCGTGGGTTGCCCGTAGTCCGTAACCCACGAGGAGCAGGATGGCCAGCACCAACAGTTCCAGGATCGTTCGCCAGGCCAACCTGTGTTCCCCAAACACTTCCAGCACATACGATAGCAACGCGATGCCGGAGCCAAACAGAATGAGTCCGATGGTGTCGAGCGGGTGCGTGAGCGCTTCCCGGTAGTCCGGCAGATGCTGATACACCAGATACAAACCGAGCAGGCCGATCGGCAGGTTGATAAAAAAGATGATGCGCCAATGAAAATAGCCCACGATGAACCCGCCGGCGGTGGGGCCGAGCATCGGGCCAATCAGACCAGGGATGGCGACGAAGCTCATGGCGCGGATGAGTTCTGACTTGGGAAAGGTGCGGACCAGCGTGAGCCGGCCCACGGGCACCATCATGGCTCCGCCACAGCCTTGCAGGATGCGACATGCGACCAAAATGTGGATGTTGCTCGAAATGCCGCAAAGAAAAGACCCCAAAGTAAATAAGCCAATCGCGGCCGTGAACACCCGGCGGGTGCCGAAGCGATCAGCCATCCAGCCGCTGATCGGAATAAACACTGCCAGACTCAATGTATAACTCGACAGCACGGCTTTCATGCTGAGCGGGGCGACGGCCAGCGCGTTCGCAATCGTGGGAACGGCCGTGTTCAAAATCGTCGTGTCGAGCGATTCCATGAAGAAAGCCACCGCAACCAGCCACGGCAACAATCGCTTCAGGGATTCGTTGGGGTCGGGTGACACCGAGACGGGGTTGGAACTGTTCGGAATCATGCTTCTGGCCAAGAGCATCGCTGGTAGCGCACGTTTTATCGACAGATTTAGCTGGTTTTTATCGAGTAAAATAATGGGCAGAAAATGATGACGCCCAATTCTGCCGTGCGCGGTATGGCGTTTCTGGCTACCAAACGCCTTTTTTCATCAACATAAAGTTCAGGGATCAGGACAGCAGTTTCAGGAATCGAAAGCATTGGTTTGTTTGTGACTGTATTCAGAATCGTTTTTCATTTTTGGGGTGGGATGCAGCTCATCCAGCCGCCGACCGAAGACCGGCTCACGCTTGATTTCCAAGGTCTCAACGTGGGCAACCACCTTCGGGTTAAACTTATCCGCACCGATGTCCAACGCAGTTTCATCGATTTTGCCCGCGCCTGATTGAAACTGGCTCTGAAACAGGCCGTAAGTTTTATATTTCGTGGTGAGGTGTTCACCCCATAGCCGGCGGTTGGTTTTCCAGCCATGTTCACCACATGAAAGCCAAGCAGTTTTCCCTGGCGGCAAACCGTAAGCCGGATGAGGCACAACCGCCGGCTGCCGGGGCGGCGTTAATTCAAATCTTAACGGCGTTTGCCCCTTCGCCGGAAGCGGTGGCTCGCCGGGCCTATGCTCTTTATGAAAAACAAGGTTTCCAGCACGGACATGCGGTGAAGCACTGGCTGGAGGCTGAGGCTCAATTAATCGGAGGTGTCGAACGCGAATCCCAAATGCATCCCGGTTCAGCCCTTTTCAAGACCGAACATTAAACAACCATTGATACAGAAGGAAGAGCGTCTCTTTCCTATGCACAAAATTTGAAAACGGCAATGATTGCCGATATCTTGAAAACATTGGCGATTTAGTGGTTTCTGGCCGAACTCGGCACAGTGTTTTCGTTTCCTTGCCTGCTCTTATTTTTACATAATAGAGGGGGCAAAGGTTTTCAGCAGTTGGGCGCAGTCAGAACATAGGTTCACTTGTTTTCCAAGGCATTCAGAAGCCTATCGCTCCTTTCTGCTCGCTTTAAGTGTTACCTATGTCCTGAACCATCACCGCCACCTATGTTTTGAACCTGCACCGTTGGTGGCACATTTCAGTCAGAAATTTTTTGTCTGAGCCACCCCGGATTTAACGCTTGGTTTTACAACTGAGTATTTCTGAAGTTGAGACAAAGTCATGACGGTGATATGGCACACCGCCATGACTGGGTCGGGTTTATTTCACCATTGTTTGGCTTCCTTTCTTGGCGTAGTGCTCCCGGTTCAGTTTGTCCCACTGCGCTTTGCGGTGCGGGCATTATCAGTTATAAAAACTGCGAAACATTGCCGCTGCTGGGGTTTCCCAGTAGTTGGTCAATTTGGCCAAAAATTAGGACGCTACCTTACCGCCGGGATGGCGCTCTACCGCGTAACAAGGGTCGTGTGTTTGAGGCGGCGGTGGGAACCGCGTGAAGGATTGGTGCTGGCCGTTTATAATACACCTGTAATAAAAAAACCACCCTAGTTATAGAGTGGACTTTTCAATATCAACTTAAACTTACTTCTTCGCCTGAGCTTTCTTTGCCGCCCAACGCGCTTTGGCCGCCGCACTGATCTTGGCTTTGGCGGCGGCACTCATCGTAAATTTCTTCTTGGCTGGCTTGGTCGTAACGATAGCTTTGGCTACCGCTTTGACCGCAGTCTTAACTGCGGCCGGTTTGGTCTTCGCAGCTCTTACCTTGGCCCAACGAAGTTTGGCGGCGGCGGCGATGCGAGCACGACCGGCGGCGCTCATTCCACCTTTCTTGGCTGGCTTAGCCGGAGCGGCTTTGGTTTCTGTGCCGAAAATGGCGGCGAGTTGTTTTTCCAGACCGGCGATCTTTTCTTTAAGGTTCGCGGCCTGACGGAGTTGTTGAGCGGATAGATTGGCAATACTCATAGGTTGGTTAGTATAGGGTTTTTGAGGCAATTACGCAGCAAATTGTGGTAGCTGTTTTCTATTGTCCATCGCAGAGATTTAGCCATCGAAAGCTAATTCCATACAATGTCTAAACCTTGGGAATGTTAGAACTACGATTGTTCATTTACCATGGCCGGCGACGTTCCTGTGCTTTCGCGGACAACCAAAGTTGGGTGAATAAATACCGTCTTCGACTCAGTTTGTTTCTTTACTAATAATTCAATGGCACGGTTGGCAATTTCTGCCATGGGTTGTGCAATTGTCGATAAAGCCGGGTGCGTATGGGCACTAGGGCGATCATCGTCTAATCCCAGCACAGAGATGTCTTGTGGGACAGCGATGTCCAATTCTCTCAGTCGTTTGAGTGTTGCCCACGCACCAACATCAGACACGGTAAAAACTGCGGTTGGTCGTGGGCGTAAGGCTAATACATTATCAATCTGATTATAAGCTGCCACATAAGAATCTTCGCCCATTTTCGTTTCGCATTTAACGACGACAGATTGTGTAAGGCCTAGTTTCGAGGTGAGCTTCTCAAATGCTTGCACGCGCGCATCAATGGTTCCGGCCTCCATGGGTTCATTAACCAGCAAGGCGATCCTTCGGTGTCCCAATTCCACCAGATGCTTCAGCCCAAGCCGGATTCCCTCAGCATCGTCCACACCGACAAAATTTCCGCTGTAGCCGGGAATTCGAACATCGACGTTGACAGTATGGAATCCTCGTTTGAGAAGTGATCTCTGAAGATTCTTGGTTAATTTGGGCGGATTACAAAGGAGGACGATTTTTTCATTTGTTGGGGCATTCTGAACTTGGCGGATGGCTTCCTCCGCATCGTCATCGGGATTTATCAGATAGACTTGAACTGGATATTGGCGTTCCCGACATAGTTTGGAGAACTCGCTTAACAACCCGGCAATGAACTCCGACTCTGACGCCAATGTAATGATGCCAACGCTCAGGGCTGACTCGTTTTTTTTGCACACAAATGTTCCCGCCGGAACCTTGCGAACCAATAAACCTTCACGAGACAAATCCAACATCGCCCGCCGGATGGTGCCTTGTGAAACTCCAAAACGCGGAATCAATTCCGGCTCGCTGAAAAATTTGTCTCCGTCTTTGAATTCACTAAGAATGAGATCCCTAATTGCCTCGCGGACTTTGGCGTGCAGGGGGATGTTAAGCAACTGATTTGATTTATGCTTGTTTTCCAATTGGTGGCAATAATAGTTAAACTTAAGCACTATTCTATACAGAATCGGTAAAAATTCAAAAGAAAATATTAACCTTGCCTCCTTTGAGTGGACATTCTTTCGGTGTCGGATCGAGAGGGCTGTTTTAAAAATTTGCCAAATAAAAACCAAAGTGTATTCTTTCGAGAATAATGCGCGCAAAACGTGTTGTTGGCCGATCGCCATTGTTGCCATTAAAATACTCATGACCTTTGAAACCCATTCAAAAGCTGCCGGGGTTGGCCGTCTCGTTGCCGAGGATGATGGTTGGCGATTTGTCCTTCTGGTGACGGTGATGTTTTTGTTTGTGGGTTTAGCCAAGGCTGGCGTTGAACAAAGTCTGCCGCCCAATGCAGAACTCGTGGCTCCCGGTATATGGCTTGTCCATTTTGGGAATCCGGAAACATTCACCCCGCTTCATTTTAGATCCGCTCCCGTGGCTCAGGAGGCACTGCAGGAAATGCCTCCGGTGGTGAATCCTCCATTTAACTTGAGAGGTATTCATTTTCGGGCTACCAGTCGTGGTTGCGTGTTGGAACTTCCTTTGGTAACGAAAGAAGATATTTATGGTTTCGGACTGAATACGTCATTGTTTGAAATGACCAAGACCGATGGTCGGAAAACCGGCCGGAGGATTTTTTTGGCCCCGAGTGATTCGCCCGAAAATGATCGGGGCGAGACGCATGCGCCAGTGCCGTTTTACGTTTCTTCGCGCGGCTATGGTGTCTTCATTGACACCGCCCGCTTTGTCTCATTCTACACGGGAAACATCGAGACCCGCGAAGCCGGGGGCAGCGCTCCGTCCGTCCAGTCCGCCAACACGCAACAGGAACTTTATCGCGTCAGGGAATTGAAAACCGGGGAAATGCTGGCCGACATTCCTGCGGCAAAAGGAGTGGAAGTTTATGTTTTTGCGGGTCCCCAGATGTTGGACGCGGTCAAACGATATAATTTATTTTCGGGCGGAGGGGGCGTGCCGCCGCTTGCATCGTTGGGCGTCCAGTTCCGGGGTTGCGGCAAATTCGGGGCGGAACAATCGCTGGCCTTGGCCCGCCAACTCCGCACAGACCGAATTCCCTGTGATGTTTGGGGGGTGGAACCGGGGTGGCAGACTCATGCTTATTCGTGCTCTTTTGCATGGAACAAGGAACTGTTTCCAAACCCGGAGAATTTTATCAGCCAAATGCACGCGCTGGGTTATCAGTTGAATTTTTGGCAGCACGCATTTGTGCATCCCAGTTCGCCGATGTATGAGGCTTTGAAGCCGTGGTCGGGAAATTATCTGGTTTGGAGTGGTTTGGTTCCTGATTTTGCCACCTGCGAGGGGCGGCGGATTTTTCTCAAGCAAAACGAGGAGGTATTGTTCAGCAAAGGGGTTGATTCTGTGAAACTCGATGAGTGTGATTATCAGCCGTCGTCGGCAACGCCTTGGTCGTTCCCTTTGGCAAGCGAATTTCCGTCCGGCTTGGATGGGGAGCAGATGCATTCACTTTTCGGGGTGCTATATCAACAAACCCTGTTGGAGCCGTTTCGAAACCGAAATCTGCGGACTTGGGGGTTAGTTCGAAATTCCCATGCCTTGGCTGCGCCGCTGCCCTATTTGTTATACAGCGACTCATACAGTCATCGGAATTATGTCCGCGGGTTGGTGACGGCCGGATTCACCGGCTTGCTGTGGACGCCCGAAGTTCGGGATGCCGGCTCCGTTGAGGAACTCTGCCGACGGGTTGAAACGGCGGTCTTTTCACCAATGACGTTAATCAATTGCTGGGAGATGAAGAATCCCCCTTGGTTTCAAGTCGATTTAGCCAAGAACAATGGAGACGAGCCTATGCCTGGCGGGGAGCAAGCTACAGCATCCATCCGCCAGTTGTTGGAACTGCGCATGAGCTTGGTGCCCTATCTCTACTCGGCTTTCAATGAATACCGTTTGTATGGCACCCCCCCCATTCGCGCCATGATCTTGGACTGGCCGAACGATCCCAAAGTCCGGGAAATTGATGATCAATATGTTTTTGGCCCATCCATTCTGGTGGCGCCAATGTTTCTGGGGCAGAAGATGCGTCAGGTCTATTTGCCCGAAGGCGAGTGGTATGACTTTTGGACCCATGAAAAATTGACCGGCCGACAGACGGTTCAGGTTACCAACAGTCCGGAGCAAATCCCGTTATTTGTGAAGTCTGGCAACCTGTTGCCATTGGCCAGGCCGGTTGAAAATATTCAAACGAACACTTGTTTTGATGTCGAGATTCATGCCTATGGGGTTACGCCAACAGATTTCATTCTTTATGAGGATGATGGGGTTTCCAATGACTTTCTGAAAGGGAAGCAGAACCGCTTGCGATTGCATTTTTCGGCAAAAACCCATGCGGTTGAAAAGACCGGCGATTATTTAGGGCCAACCCGCTACCGGATTGTTGACTGGCGGGACAATTGAAGGCTGATGCATCCGCCGGCTCTTTAAACCCAGCCAACCATACTGTATAGGCGCATAACATGAAGAGGTCGTTTAAAATTATTCTCTCACTTGGAGTTGCGGTGTTAGGGGGCTTTGCTTACGGAACCATCGCCTTGCGGCGCGGAGAGTCTATCAATTCCGCCTATGTTCTCATCGCGGCGGTTTGCACTTATGTCATCGGTTATCGGTTTTATTCAAAGTGGATTGCGGCCAGTGTATTGACTTTGAATGACCGGCGAGCGACGCCCTGTGAGGTGCATGACGACGGCAAGGACTTTGTAAAAACCAACAAGTGGATTGTGTTCGGTCACCACTTTGCGGCGATTGCGGGACCAGGGCCATTGGTTGGCCCGGTGCTGGCCGCGCAATTTGGCTATTTGCCGGGGATGCTGTGGATTTTGATTGGGGCGGTGTTGGGCGGAGCGGTGCAAGATTTTGTGATTCTGTTCGCCTCGATGCGTCGGAATGGAAAATCGCTCGGCCAGATGATGAAAGAGGAAATGAATTCGACCGCCGGTGCGCTGGCTTCCGTGGCGATTTTGGCGATTCTCACCATCCTGCTCGCGGTGCTGGCATTGGTGGTGGTAAAAGTGCTGGCGGAAAGTCCTTGGGGTGTTTTCACGGTGGCTGCCACTGTGCCGATCGCCTTGACGATGGGGTGCTATCTGCGCTTCGTGCGCATCGGGAAGGTGTTGGAAGCATCGGCGTTTGGCGTGGCGTTGCTGCTGCTGGCGGTGTGGGGCGGTAAGCTGGTGTATCAAAGTCCGCATTGGTCACAGGTGTTTGGTTTTTGCGACCTGACGGTAGCTTTGGGCATCATCGGCTACGGTTTGATTTCTGCGAGCCTGCCGGTCTGGCTGCTGCTCGCGCCACGCGACTATTTGAGCACGTTCATGAAGCTGGGCACAATTTGCGCACTGGCGCTGGGGATTCTTTGTGTGCTACCCGATTTACAGATGCCGGCCATCAGCCGGTTTGTGGACGGTTCGGGGCTTGTCGTGGCGGGAAAAGTTTTTCCGTTCTGTTTCATCACCATCGCCTGCGGCGCTATCAGCGGCTTTCACACCCTTATCGCCAGCGGCACGACGCCCAAGATGATTTCGCGGGAAAGCTACGCCCGGCACATTGGTTACGGCGCGATGTGTTGCGAATCATTCGTAGCCATCATGGCGCTCATCGCCGCCTGCACGCTGGAACCGGGCGTTTACTTGAGCATGAATGTCAAAGGCGAAGCCGCCGTGACGGTCGCCAAGGTGACCGCACTGGGATTCCCGGTGACGGTCGAACAGATGAATTCGCTGGCGCAGCAGTTGGGCGAAAAATCGTTGTTTGGAAGAACCGGCGGTGCGGCAACGCTGGCGGTGGGCATGGCGCACATCTTTTCAAAAACCTTCAATGGCCGCTGGCTCGACCTCTGGTATCACTTTGCCATCATGTTCGAGGCGCTGTTCATTTTGACCACGCTCGACGCGGGCACTCGGGTCGGGCGCTATCTGATACAGCAAGTGCTGGGGCGGATTTGGCAGCCGCTGGGTGACCCGAAAAACTCCCGGGCCATTCCGCTCGCCAGCGTCATCATGGTGGGCGCGTGGGGATATTTTTTGATTCAAGGCGTGCGCGATCCGCTCGGCGGCATCAATTCGCTCTGGCCTTTGTTTGGGATTGCTAACCAGATGCTGGCGGCGATGGCCTTGTGCCTCGCCACCACGATCATTCTCAAAACGCAGCTCTTGCGAGGCAACGGAATTTTAACCGGCAGAAAGTCATTGGTGCTAATCACCCTAGTGCCGTTGGTGTGGTTGCTGGCGGTGACGATGACGGCGGGCGTGGAAAAAATATTCAACGCCGATCCGCGCATCGGATTCCTGGCCCAAGCCAAAAGTTTGGACGGCAAATTGGCGGCGTTACAAAACGCCGTAGTCACCGCGCCAGCCGGTCAGAAAAGCGAAACCGTGGCACGGGCGCAAAAAGCCGTGCAGGAAAACCGCACGCTGCATTTCAACAATCTGCTCGATGCCGGGGTCACGGCGGCATTTCTCGTGCTGGCGGTGACGATTGTGAGCTTGAGCCTTCGGGAATGGATTTTATTACTGCGCGGTCGGCGTTTGCCAAAACTCTCCGAAAATGATCCGGTCTGGTTGCCAGAATACGCCGTCAAAGAAGCCGGACAGGACTTGCGTCCCTTGGCCGGAACGGTCGCATTAACAGTGGTGCTGGCCAAGGAGCTTTCCGGCGAGGCGGGTTTGGAGCGCTCCCGATCGGCTGACAAAATTTGCCACTGCGAAATCGGAGGCAACCACCAAGCCAGCCACAAAAGTGACCAACAACTTTATCTCGAAATGACGGAGCGGCGGTTCAACGGTGTCAGAAGATGCTGTTAACCCCCGTTGCTGTGCCGCAGGTTACAACCCTTCTTCAAGCTGGCATTTTCGGGGGATTTTTTTGAAGTTTCCGTTGACTGGATGATGATATAAAATTTATTCTGTAAAGAATAGAAATGAGTGCTGCAAATCCAACTGGCCAAACCAAACCGTCCCTAAATTCAATCTCACCAATCAATATGAAATCCCTCAAGAAAGTTGCCGTTTTACTGCTGCTCGCGCTGGCCGCCAATGCGGCTCTGGGGGCTGCCACCACCTATAATTGGAACACCAACGCCGGTGGTAACTGGAGTGCGACGGCTAATTGGAGTCCCAGCACGGGCGATCCGCTCCGAGACAACCTGGACACGGCGATATTTGGGAACAACGGCGGCTTGTTGAGCGGCCCCTCCATTGCCGTCACCAACGATGCCGATTTGCAGGGCGGGGTGGCTGTCTATTTCACCAACAATATTAATTACACCATCAATCCCAACGGGTATAAGATAAAATTTTCCAGCAGCACCACTAGTCCCATCATTATGAGTTCAGGCACGGGGACCAACACCATCAACTCTCCCGTTGTCCTGTATGGCTCTTCACTTTTTGGCATCACGAACAACTCGGCCGGGCTGCTCACCCTGAACCAGATTCAAACCGCCGTCAGCGTCGCCCATCCAACCAATGTTTTCTTGTTTGGCGGGACGGGCAACATCCTGTGGGCAAGTAATGTCATTACGGCTGGGGGTAATGTATGCACCAACTCGTTGACCATGGGCGGCAGCGGCACGCTGACGTTGGCGGCCGACCCGACGACTAACCTGAACAACGGCATCACGGTGAGCGCGGGCACGCTGGTCATGAAGGGCCAGACAAATGTGACGGTGACCAGCTCGCATACGGGGGGAACGACTATCAATAGTGGGGCGGTGCTGGAGCTGGGAGACGGGACTGCGGGGGGCGGGTTTGGAGATCCCGGGACGAGCGGATTGACTAATAATGGAACCATCATCGTCAGTCCCGGATACGCTGTATCGTCCGCCTTCGCCCGCACCTTGACCAACAATGGCAATATACTCTTCTACTGGCCAAACGTTGCAGTAAATTGCGATTTCGCCACGGTCATCAATGGATCCGGAACGGTTACCAAAGACGGCCCTGGGCGCGCGTGGCTCAAGGGAGTGAGCACTTATACTGGGAACACAACAAATGGTGGGACAGGCTATTTGGATATATCGGCTGATAGCGGATTGGGTGCTAGTATCGGCATGGTGGTTTTTCCAGTTGGCGGCGCGTCTGAACTTCGCAGCCGCGGCAGTTTTGCCACGAGTCGGAATGTATTACTCAATGGGAATGCCATTATTGGCGCATTATCCGGTAGCACGTTCACGTTTAATGGCCCGATATCTGGGGTTGGTAACTTGACCATAGGCGATGTCAATGCAACAGGAGGCACCGTGGTGCTGGCTGGAACTGACACATACTCGGGTAAAACGACCATTTTATACGGCACCTTAGCACTGAGCGGGAGCGCCTTGATCACCAACACGGCGGGCATCGTGGTGGCGAGCAATGCGATCTTCAATGTGTCCGGTTTGACGAGCGCATTCACCTTAGCCCAATCGTTGAGCAGTCAAACTTTGAGCAACAGCGCGCCGGGGGCGATCATCAATGGCACGAACAATTGCAGTGCCGGCACGATGTCGCTGGTCTATGACGGCGTGAACCCGTCCTTCATCCAGACCAACGGCGGCATGACGCTCTCTTCCTCCACCACCTTCAAGGTCAACAACACGGGTTCGGCCTTGGCCGTCGGCAGTTATCTGGTCATTTCCAACGCCTCTGCGGGCACGGTTGGCTTGGTGGCTGGCACGGCCCCTTCAGCGGTCACCATGACTGGCACTGGCATCAGTCCGGGTTGCACTGCCTCGCTGCAAATTGGCAGCACCGGATTGAATTTGGTGGTGGCTACCAATAGTAGTATCACCACCATCGCTGCGAATGACCCGAACATCCAGTATGTCGGCAGGTTTGACCAAACCACCCCCACCGCCCCCGCGTTTGACTGGTCGCATTCTTGCATCAGCGCGAAGTTTCAGGGAACCTCCTGTTCGGTAATATTGGGAGGCATCAGCAAATACTTTGACGTATATCTTGACGGCACGAACACGGGAACCATCCTGAGCTCCAACAACGGGGTAGAAACGCTCCTAGCAGCCTCCGGGCTTACCAATGGGGTGCATTCCATTTCAATCTACCGGCGGGACGAAGCGAGCAAAGGCCTGAATACTTTTCAAGGATTTGTCCTCGATAGTGGGAAAGCCTTGATCGCGCCAGCTGCCCGACCGTCCAGAAGGATGGAATTCATTGGTGATTCCTTTACGTGCGGCTACGGCGTTCTGACCACATACGGCAACAGTTTTTCCTATGCAACGGAGGACGCAGGTCTCTCTTTTGCCGGGCTGATGGCGAACCATTACAACGCGGATTGCATGGTGACCGCCTGGTCCGGGGAGGGAATGGTAAAGAATATTAACGACACCAACCAGACTTCCGCGACGCCCTTGCCATATTACTACCCGAGGACCTGCGGTTCCGTGACCACCAACAACTATTCATTCACCTGGCAGCCGAATGTGGTAGTAATCGTTCTTGGTCTCAATGACTTCCACACCCCCCCTCCTCCGTTGCAAGGACAGTATGTGAGCGGCTATAGCAATTTTGTCAAGACAGTGCGCGGCCATTACCTGAATGCCGACATCGTATGCACCTACCTGTCTCAAATGGATATCTCCGCCAGCAACTACATACAAACGGTGGTAAGCACGTCTGGCGACAGCAAGGTTCATTTTGTCAGCGTATCCTACACTCTCATCAATCCGACCGACTTGGGTGCGGATGCTCATCCAAACGTATCGGGACAGATAAAGATTGCGAATGCCTTCATCTCGGCGTTTGATGGCAGCATGGGAACCTCTTGGGGAAGCGTGCCTCCGCCATTGATCAGCAGGCCGGCGGTCAATAGCTCCGGGCCGCTGACTTTCAATTACTCGACCACATCTGGGGCTACCTACCATGTTGAAACCACAACCAATCTTTCGCCGGCTTCCTGGGCGACCGTGCCGGGAAGCACAACCAACGCGGTCGGAACCTCGGTAGCCTTCACCGACACAACCCCGGCCAGTTCCCACGAACACTTCTACCGGATTGTTTCACCGTAAGGTCTCTAACCAGCCGAAACCATCATGAAAACTAACCGTCTTTATCTCATTTTCTGGCGTGAAAACATCCAAATGGAGTAATGTGCACTGCATAAACAGAAATGGCGCAGCCAGTTGCAACTTTTTTTCGGCCGGCGTTTTTGGGGCAAGTTTTTTAAAATTCCCGTTGACATGATGTTGACGTGTATGTATTGTGTAAAGAATATACATTTATGCGTGCAAATCCGCCAAAGCCTCGCAGCGGCTTGAATTGTCTGTCCGGCCTTTCTTTTCTGGCTGATAGGTTTTATTTAGAGAATTCTCCACTGGCCAAACCAAACCGTCCCTAAATTCATCTGCTTAAGATTGCTTATGCAATTAACCTGTTTAGCCTTCTCCTTTGCCTTAGCAAGCGCCGGCAGCAGCATCGCCGCCAGAATGGCGATAATGGCGATCACCACTAGTAATTCAATCAGAGTAAATCCTGTCCGACGGACAAATCCACTTCTGGTTGTTTTTATTATATTCATAATTGCATTATACCGGTTCGCAGTGATCCCCTCGTTGCTGGGCAGACCGTCTGCAGTTGATCATCGCAGACCAGTATACAACATATCTTTCATGGGCTCCCCTAACTCTTTTCTCTAAACCTCAACCGGCTTTCAACCTTCCACCTTGTTTTCTTTGACTGCTCGAAAGTGTTTTATTCCCGCAAAGGCAAGGAGCATGGCAGTGAAAAGTCCTAACGCAAGTGTTACTGGCTCCGGCACCACTGTGATGTTCAAGGACCAGCTATTCAACGTGCTATTCCCGCCACCCTTCACCATGTCCGCAAAAAATAATTCCCACTTCCCGTTCGCCGAACTGTTGTTAAATGTCCCCAGCGTCCCCGCCGCGTTATACGTCCCCGTCACCGCCACGCCAGCCGTCTCTGCCGCCGTCTGGATATTACCATTCGCCGCCGTCCCATCTTTCAGCGTGATATTGCTGAACCCATAGCCGGCATCGCCCATCGGATTACTGACTGTTGCCCCCGGCTGGTTCAACAACAGCACCATTGTCCCGTTCGGCGCCACCAGATACGCATACAGATTACCGTCGTTGCCGCCGGTCACATTCAAATTTACCGTAATCCCCAACACCTGGTTCCCCGTCGCCGCCTGGTTGAATGTTCCCGTGAACACCTGCCCCACTGGATTCCCGTCCGCAATCGTTCCACCGCTGACAGTAAAGGTCTGCTGCACCAGCGTCGCCTCCGCCCAACCCGTTGCCGCCAACAGGATCATTGCTGTTAAAATTGTTTTCATAATTGCTGTTTTATATTATTGCTTTGGTTAAAGGGTGGTGACGCCAACCCAAAAGCGCCACCACCCACCTAACCCCGGTGACGGGAACCCAAACCCGTCACCAAGCTCTTTTGATTACGGCTTCGGCACCCACCGCAGCCGGTAAAATAGTGGTGAAGGTGCGTTGCTGCCCAGGTCGCTAAAGCTGTCCGATATGCTGATCACGCCGTTCGTCGCCGCCGTGTTAGTTGCAATCGGCACCCAGCTCGTCAGGTTCGTGGAGCGCTGCGTCTCATAGCTCTCTCCCACGACCCCATACGCGGTCAGGGTGAACGGCAACCCGTTCGTGAAGTTATAGCTGGCAATCGAGTTCGTTCCTGTCAAGGCCACGCCGGACATCACAATGTTGATGTAGCCAATGTTCGTTCCGCCTTGCCCGTCGCTGATGCTGTAGCTGATCTGGTCATTCTGGCTGGGGCTGTTGGTGTAGGTGATGTAAGACCAGAAGTTCGTTTCAATGCTCACCACGCTCCCGTTCGTCACGCGCACCCAGTTGGATTCCGTCAGGTTGATGCCGTTGGTCGTCAACATATTCACGGCGGTCAGATACACCGGGTCGCCGTCCACGTCCGTCCAGTTCGTCGCCACGTCGGCCAGTGAAATCGCCAGAGCAATTCCGGCGTCCCGTGTCACCGTCAGCACCGTCGCCGCCGGCGGATGGTTCGTCACAATCTCGTTCAGGGTGTTGGTGCTGCCCACATAGTTGCCGTCACCCGCATATTGCGCCGTGATCACGTTCGTCCCGCGCGGCAGGTTCGTGATCGTCAGGCTGGTCGCCACGCCGCTCACCAGATTGCTCGTGCTCAACGCCGCCCCGTTCGCCAGGAACGTCACCGAGCCACTCGCGTTCGTCGGCAGCGTCGCCGTGAAAGTCACCGGGTCGTGGTAACCGTTGGTCGGCGCGGATGAAGTCAACACCACCGAGGTGCTCGCCTTGCTCACGTTCACCGTCACGTTCGTCGTGGCCGTGGTGTAATTCGTCGTGTCCACCGGCGTGAAGGTCACCGCCACGTTCGTCGTGCCCGCGGTCGGCACAATGCCCGCCGTGGTAAAGGTGAAGCTGCCTGTCACTGCCGCCGCATCGTAGCTATTGGTCGCCACGCTCCCGGTCAGTAACCCATTCACCAGCGTCGCGCCAAAGACGATATTGCTGCAGGTCACCGTCAACACCGGGGTCGTTTGCAGCACGGTCTGCGTCACCGTCACGCTGCTGCCCACGTAATTCGTGTCCCCCAGATACTGCGCCGTGAAGTTCGTCACCCCCACCGGCAGGCTACTATTGGTGTAGTAGGCCACGCCGTTCACCAGCGCATTCGTCCACACCGGCGTGCTGCCCAGTAAGAAGATCACGTTCGTCGTGGCATTTACCGCCGTCACATTATTCGTCTGCACCACGGCCGTGAAGATCAGCGTTTGGCCATAATGGTTCGTTCCGCCCAAGCTGTTCGTCAGCACCAGGCTGGTGGTCGCCTCAATCACGCCGTTGAAGTTGGTCACATACGTCACGTTGTAGTTGGCCAGCACATTAACCCCGGCATTCGTGATGGCGATGCTCGGAATCAACGCCTTGTTGATACCGGCGGTCGCATCCGCATACGCTTCCGTCAACGTCGCCACGTCGCTGCCCTGCGAACCGCCCGCCGTGATGGTCGGCTTATTGGTGGCACTGGTGGTTCCATCATAACTCTTCGTGTTCGGTTGCGCCGTAACCGTCAGGTTCGTCGCACTGATCGTGAACGCCACAGTGTTGGTGAGGCCGAGACAGTTGCTGTCTGTCGCCACCGCGTTCGTCAGCGCATAACTGCCCGCGTTTGTCGGCGCGTTGGCAGTTGGCCCGTAAACCGTCGGATTTACCCCATAATAATTCGTCGTCTTCGCGGCCGACGAAAGACTGCTGAAGGTGATCGTCGGCGTCTGCGCCGCGCCGTTGTAAAGGAACGTCGTTGTGCTGCCGTAGCTGATGGTCGAGGTAGCCTTGTTGACCGTCAATGCCTGGGACACTTGCGGCGCGGCGTTGTAGGTGCCATTGCCGGACTGGTTAGCTATGATATTACAGCTACCGGCTCCGACGATGGTTACGTTACCACTGGCATCCACCGTCGCCACGGCGGTGTTGTCACTGGAATAGGTCACGGTCAATCCGCTGCTCGCCGTCGCCGTGTCGGCAAAGGGAGCGTTGCCGTAAGTCTTCGTCAGGGATGTTCCAGATCCGAACGTGACGGTCTGATTATTCTTCACGTCCATATACAGTCCGGCGGAGGCAATGCGCAAGGAGGGGGCCGTATTGGCCGTCGTTGAACCGCTCAATGTGACCGCTGAAGGAGCCGTGCCAGCCACCAAGCCAACCGTGCCCGCAGAGGCGTTGGAAATGACCAGATAATTGCCGACCGCCAAGGCCGCACCCGTGTTCTTGACTTTGAAGGTGGTCGAGGAAGAGAGCGTCATGCCGCCGTTGGTCTGGATGAAGGCCGGATTCACGCCGTCATAAACCAGCGAAACCGTGCCGGCACTGCAATTGTTCGTGCCTTTGATGATGGCGCCTGGCGCGCTGTTGCTCAAGGTCTGGCTGCTCAAGGCGACCGCCAGCGTGAAGGGCGTCGTCCGTGCCGATACGTCAAACACGGCGTTGCTCGCCACCGTGATGCTCGGCGTGTTGGTGATATAACCGTTCGCCCCCAAAGCCAAGGTGCCGTATAGGACAGTCGTGTTACCTGAATAAGTGTTAGTGCCGGCCAGCACCACGGTGCCAAGCCCACTGGGATCGCCTAGAGTCAAGCTGCCAATTCCAGATATCGGGCCATTATGCGTGACCGTGTCCGCAGCGTTTAATGCGCTTAAAATGCCATTCCCGTTGAGCAATATGTTCCGGCTCGTGGCAAAATTGGCAGTCCCGCTGATGGCGCGCGCGCGCAATTGACCAGTGCTGCCAACCGGAAAAACACCACTGCCACCACTGCCACCCAATCCGCTATCAGCCGATATATCCAAATAGCCGGCCATATTCGTTGTGTTCCCAGTATAG
>Ga0364874_10059_pt1 | contig 57263 bp, 54 predicted proteins | sample ExccelAu500001D4_2_FD_206922 | JGI IMG/M metagenome (GOLD analysis project Ga0364874, IMG submission 206922) | Enriched cells from Trout Bog Lake Hypolimnion, Wisconsin, USA - BchlTB.Aug07.5000.01.D4 | ecosystem: Environmental > Aquatic > Freshwater > Lake > Hypolimnion/Profundal zone | place... | reverse complement strand
AAGCCCAGGAAATATTTTCAACAGCATTCCTTGCATTCTCTGCACTCATGATTGCTCCTTTATTCTTAATATCATCTGCTGAAGTTTCCCTGGCAATAACCGTATTGGAAGCTTTGTTGATTTTATCAATGATAGCAAGATTGGCTTCCGCTAATTTCCTTTCCCCTTCATTCAGTTGCTGCCTGTATTTTAAATCCCTGTTTAATGCCCCCTGATAGAACTGCTGTATCTCGGTGGATAATTCCCCTACCGACTGTTCCAGATTACCCTTTGTACTGTCTGCCGTTGTATTTTCACTACTATCTCCCTTCACAAATTTATATTGAGTATCATCTTTATTAGTAAATAATTCTCCCAGCTTTTTAAAGAAGGATTTTTTCTGTTTTACTGCTTTAATAGTATCTGTTTGTTCTATAAAATACTTTTTTAAAATAGTGGTATTGAATTTTTCAACATTTATTGGCTTATTATAAATATTAAAAACACTCACGTCTGTTACTCTCTGAGCTACTGAATCTTCCACAAAACTAAGCTGGGCAATAGTGGAGGAAAGCCGCATCTTTTCATCCAGTGATCTGAGAATTTCATTTACACGGGTACTGTCTTTAGAGTTACGGATGGTTTCCAGTGCCCTTACCGTAGTATCTATATGCCTGATGAACTGGTATTTGTAAGCAGAATCTCCGCTGCTGAGGTATAACCTGTATTTATTTTCGGCCAGTAATAATTGTTCATTGGTATGATGTAACACATCAATGGTAGTATTGGAAGTGGTTAAAGTATCAATGGATTGTTGTAAGGAAACCAGGTTACGGGAATTTACCACATTGAGTAAGAGTATAGAAATAATTACCAACAGACAAATACCTATCAGCAGGAAATTAGAACCTGAAAGCCTTAATTTTTTTAAAATTGCCATTGCAAACTTTTAGTATTTAATGAAATACTGATTCAATGTATAGGGGAATTGGATAAATAAACAATTGAAATATCGGCTAATTATAAATCACATACTCGCCTTTCTTATTCACAGAGATTAAAGGTAATTTTTTGAACTGCTCAAAATAATCATAAACTTCTTTAATCCTTGCGGCAAAATGCTGATATCCCGGATTGTCTTTTGTGGTTTTTAACAGGTATTCGAAACTTTTATTATTGTTATATCTTACCGGAAACACATGTACAGGAATAAAATCATTTCCGTTCTCTTTAGCATAGGAAGCCAGTAAATATAATTCCTCGATCTGGGTATCCTGAATTGGAATACATCCTACCGTGATACAGGTACCGTGTATATAAATATCACTACCGGGTCTTAAAGAATCACTCAGTACCGCATCAGATGCATTGGGATAATTAAGCCCTAATGACAAGTGATAATTACTTTTGGGATTAAACTGATTGATATAATAAAAACCCTCCGGCACCTGATAATCCCCTGAAATTCGTTTAGGCCCTAATCCACCACTTAATGCACAAACTTTATATGTTTTAAAAAGTTTGAATGGTTCCTTATTATTATTCCTGGCCCAAACTTCCAGTTGACTGTCATATTTAAAACTACGGATATAAATCTGCCTGGGTGGCCATTGTAATTTTGCAACTTCAAATTGCTTTTTTAGTGTATCTTCTTTTACTTTTATTGCAAGGGCAACACGGGGGTAACTTCTCTGGTTTTCTAAAAAAGAAGTCTGTGCAAATGCAAATTGTACAAATAAGCATACAACAATCAGGACCCAAAGCCTATTCATCCTTGTAAAGTTAAAATACATTATTCAGGTTTTCGGTTAAAAGTTCATTAAACATTTTTATACTGGATCTAGTGAAAAAATAAGAATTTTCACTGAAAATCAATGGTTACAGGTAATAAAACAACTGCAAGATATTCTGATTGAGATTAAAAAATGATTAAAAAAACAAAATCAACCAAAAACAAATTTTAGAAATAAATTCGCAGCTCATTTAAACAACCATGAAAGTAGGAATATTGGGAGGAGGACAGTTAGGCAGAATGCTTTTGCAGGCAGCAGCAAATTATGTAGTGGAAACCTATTTGCTGGAAAATGATGCAGATTGTCCGGCTGCACATTTATGTCATCATTTTACCAAAGGGGATATCCGTGATTTTGACACAGTATATGCATTTGGAAAGAACCTGGATGCCATTACCATAGAAATTGAAAGTGTTAATGCAGAAGCTTTGGAAAAACTGGAACAGGAAGGTGTTAAAATATATCCGAGTCCATCTGCTTTAAAAACAATCAAAAATAAAATAATCCAGAAACAATTTTATAAAGACCACCAGATTCCATCATCAGATTTCATCATTACAGAGAATATGGAATCTTTGCAGCAGAATGCTCATTTTTTACCAGCGGTTCATAAGATTGGCGAAGGGGGGTATGATGGCAGAGGTGTGCAGGTAATAAGAAATGAGGAGGAAGTGGACAAAGGATTTGATGCGCCTTCGGTTTTAGAGAAACTAATTCCGGTTACAAAAGAAATAGCACTGATAGTTGCTATGAATGAGAAAGGGGAACTGGCGATCTACCCACCTGCTGAAATGATTTTTGATCCCGAACTGAATTTACTGGATTATCAGGTGGCTCCCTGTCTGCTTTCAGAAGCAGTAGCAGCAAAAGCAGAAGCTATTGCCCGGAAAGTTGTGAAAGAACTGAATAGCCCAGGGTTATTTGCCATAGAGTTATTTATTACTGAAAAGGACGAAGTATTGGTTAATGAAACCGCACCCAGGGTTCATAACAGCGGGCATCATACTATTGAAGCCAACTACAGCAGCCAGTATGATATGTTATGGCGTATTATGTTACAATATCCATTAGGTAATACTGCAAAGATTTTACCGGCAGCCATAGTTAACCTGCTGGGAGCGGAAGGGTTCAGTGGTAATGCCATTTATCTGGGATTACAGGAAGTGATGGAGATGGGAAATGTATTTGTACACCTGTATGGGAAAATACAAACCAAGCCAGGAAGAAAAATGGGGCATGTTACAATAATGAGTGAAGACTACAGAGAATTGGTACAAAAAGCAAAAACAATAAAGAAATTATTAAAAGTAGTAGCCTGACAGTGCAGGCAGCTTAATATTTTTGAAAAAAGAGGCTGTTACTAACAAGTGTAACAGCCTCTTTTTTTGTACATTTCCCTATTGTCAGGCAAATACATCCAAATATTAAAATCAGGATTTAATAAACAACTAAATAGGGTTAGTGATTTTTTTAACCCGTACTACATTTAAAGGTTTTAAAAAACCTACGCCCACTAAACTCTTTACCTGCAAGGCAGGAGAAGTTCCATTGGGGCCAAATTGCCGGATCCTGTCGTCATAAATCAAATCCAAACTATAAGTAAAAGAAAAATACCGGCTAAGTTTAGCAGCAAACTGATTAGTCATATACAGGGCAACATTTTGAGGATGGTCCAGGTAATCAGAAAAAAGATCCAGTCTGCCTTTATAATTCAATGTTTTATTAAAAGTATTCTGATAGTTGAAGGAGGCATAAGCACCCAGTTCATATTTAGCAGATTTTCCAGTATCCACTCCATACTTTCCTTCTGAATTCAGGGAATGTTTTGTCACTATTATCCACCTGGAAGTTAAAGGAGAAAGGAAGGCGGAGAACTTACTGGAAGGCTTGTAATCAAACCCGGCAGAAAGGGTAATATAGGCAGGTGCCATAAATGTGGAAGAAAAAGTTTGAACACCACCTACATTATTGTACCCATCAAAAAACTGGGTTCGGAAATCAAACAATCCCGATATATACCACTTACCCGTAGAATCCATTTTATATCCGTATTTACTTAATAAATTCACACGGTCGTCATTTTTCTGGCCTCCACCAGAAGAAGTTTGTATATATCCCAGATTAAAATCGAAATTATTATCCCAGCTAATCCTGTCTTTTATAAAAAACAAATAATAGTTAAAATAGGAAGATACCGATAGGGAAAAATTATCACCGCCGGCAGCCCAGTTACTCAAGGAGCCCTGAGAGACACTAAGGTTAACCAACCCTCCTCTTTTCCAGTTCCAGATAGTGGTATCCTTATCCTTTTTAATGGTTTTGGAAGTTTCTGCTTTTAAGTTATCAAGGGTCATCTGCCCAAATAATCCACTGGCAATTGTGGCAAAAAAAAGAATGAAAACAAATTTGATCATCATAAATGATTTTGATGCAAAATAATAAGCAAATGTTATTTAAAATCGTTTTGCTGTCAAATTGACACAAAAACAAAGGATTTTGTTACTTTTGCTGTCCAAATCTCTTATCAATCAATGGAAATACTGGATTTACAATCAAAAATACAGGATGAAACAAGACAGGGAGAGGCATTTTCCCCATTTGCAGAGGATCCAAACGTATACCAGAAGAAATTCTTTATAGAAAGTTATGGATGCCAGATGAATTTCAGTGACAGTGAGATAGTGGCTTCTATTCTAAATACGGAAGGTTACGGTGCTACAAGAAATGTACAGGAGGCAGACCTGATTATTTTAAATACCTGTTCCATACGAGAGAAAGCTGAACAGACTGTGCGTAAAAGATTAACGGAATTTAGGAAAATTAAAGAAAAAAAGCCTGGATTACTGGTGGGAATACTTGGATGTATGGCTGAACGTTTAAAATCGAAATTGCTGGAGGAAGAAAAACTGGTGGATCTGGTGGTAGGACCTGATGCTTACCGTACATTGCCAGCTTTAATTGAAGAAGCGGAAACCGGACAAAAAGCTGTAAATGTATTGTTAAGCAGGGATGAAACCTATGCAGATATAGCCCCTGTAAGACTGGATAGCAATGGAGTCAGCGCATTTATATCCATTATGAGAGGCTGTAACAATATGTGCAGTTTCTGTGTAGTTCCTTTTACAAGGGGCAGGGAAAGAAGCAGGGATACCCATTCTATTCTTACAGAGGCTGTGGATCTTTTTAACAGGGGGTTTAAAGAAGTAACACTGCTGGGGCAGAATGTGGACAGTTACTACTGGATAGATGAGCAAAAAAATGAAACAGTAACATTTGGAAAATTACTGGAAAAAGTAGCGGGTATTTCCCCCACTTTAAGGGTGAGATTCAGTACCTCCCATCCCAAGGATATTACAGATGAAGTATTACAAACCATTGCGCGTAATGAAAATATCTGCAGGTATATACATCTTCCTATTCAAAGTGGCAGTACCAGAATGCTGCAGCTGATGAACAGAACCTATACAAGGGAATGGTACCTGGCTAAAGTGGATAGAATACGGGAACTGATACCGGATTGTGGTATAAGTGCTGATATAATTGCCGGGTTTTGTACAGAAACAGAGGAAGACCATCAGGATACCATCAGTGCTATGGAATATTCCAGATACGATATGAGTTATATGTTTTTTTACAGTGAAAGACCTGGTACTCTGGCTGAAAGAAGGTATTCAGATGATATTCCTGAAGCAGTAAAAAAAAGGCGGTTGCAGGAAATTGTAGACTTACAGGGCAGACTTTCCAAAGAAAGTAACCAACGGGATCTTGGGAAAACTTTTAAAGTGCTGATTGAAGGCGACAGCAAAAAAAGCAATACTTCCTGGATGGGAAGAAACGCTCAGAACAAAGTTATTGTTTTTGAAAAAGGAGATTATAATTTACAAAAAGGGGATTATGTGATTGTAAAAGTAAATGATTGCACACAGGCCACTTTATTGGGTGAAATAGTTACAGTTAACGCAGATTAGTTATGGATTTACAAAGTATAAAAAACAGGTTTGGCATTATTGGTAATTCCCCTGCTCTGAACTTTGCACTGGATACAGCGGTGCAGGTTTCGGCCACAGATCTTACCGTATTGATTGTGGGAGAAAGCGGAGTGGGTAAAGAAGTTTTTTCACAGATCATTCATGCATTATCTTCCCGGAAACACAATCCTTTTATTGCAGTGAACTGCGGGGCGATTCCGGAAGGCACTATTGATTCAGAATTATTTGGACATGAAAAAGGTTCTTTTACCGGAGCAGTAGACAGCAGAAAGGGTTATTTTGAAACCGTAAGCGGAGGTACTATATTTCTGGATGAAATTGGGGAAATGCCACTTGGAACCCAGGCCAGGCTATTGCGGGTATTGGAAACAGGTGAGTTTATCCGGGTAGGCTCTTCTAAAGTTCAGAAGACTGATGTTAGGGTGATAGCAGCTACCAACCGGGAATTACTGGAGTTTACAGAGAAAGGGAAATTTCGTCAGGATCTATATTATCGTTTAAGTACAGTGCCTATTCGGGTACCTGCTTTAAGGGATAGAAAAGAAGATATTCCGCTTTTATTCAGAAAATTTGTGGTGGATTTTGCTGAAAGGTATAAAACGATACCGGTTCAGCTGGATGAAGAAGCCAAAAACCTGCTGGTAAGTTACCCTTTTCCTGGTAATGTGAGAGAACTTAAAAACCTGGCTGAGCAAATTTCAGTATTAAGCGGACAGCAATTACTGAATGCTGTAAACCTGAGAAGGTTTTTACCGGAAAGAAACCAGAACAGAATGCCTGTACTGGCCCACCAGCAACCAGCGCAGGGTGATTTTGCCAATGAACGGGAAATCTTGTATAAGCTGTTTTTTGATATGAAAAAAGATGTGACTGAACTGAAGAAAATGTTTGTGGAAATTCTACAAAACCCTTCTCTGGCTCCACATGCTATGGATTTTACCAATGAATCCTTAATGAAAGAATACCACCCTTTGAATAGTGGAAATGAATTACAGCCCCCTGCAATTATTCAACAGAATATGCCGGGTCAGCATACCTTTAACCAACCTGTACAGAACAGTTTACAGCCGGTTGTTTTGCACAATGAAGATATTCAGCATCATGTGGAAGTGGAAGAGTCATTAAACATTATGGATAAAGAAAAAGAACTGATTATTAAAGCATTGAAAAAACATAAGGGTAAACGTAAAGATGCTTCTTCGGATCTGGGTATCAGTGAAAGAACGCTTTACCGTAAACTGAAAGAATATGACATTGAAGACCTGTAATAATCATTGTCAGAAACCTAAAGTTATTTTTATATTGTGAAGGCTTTAACCGGTCTTAAATATAAATAACAGTATTGTTTCAGTACATTTAAGCGGATTTATTTTTAATTATTATATCATGAGAAAAAGAATAAATAATTTTTTATTACAGACAAAACTGAAAGGGAGCACCCTCCTTTTAGGGAGTTTCTGTATTCTATTATTGGGTAGTGGTTGCGGTATTTATTCTTTTCGCGATGCAACCATTGATTATACCAAATTAAAGACTATAAAAATTGGATTTATAGATAATAAAGCCAGGTATGTAAATCCGCAGCTTGGAGGTAAACTGACAGATAAAATACAATCTAAAATAGCCAGTTCCACAAAATTAAGCAGGACAAACAGTGATGATGCCAGCCTGCTGCTGAGCGGAACAATTACAGACTATTCTGTTTCCACATCTGCTATTTCTGCTACTCAGGCTTCTTCCAACAGGCTGACAGTTTCGGTTGATATGACGGTAAGGAATACTGTAGAAAATAAAACGGATAATTTTACAGTCACCAGAAATTACGATTATTCTGCCAATTTACAATTACAGCAGGCAGAAGTTGCTTTAATGGATGAAATAATAAGAACCCTTACGGACGAAATTTTTAATCATCTTTTTTCTAACTGGTAATCTAGTTGTATTTTCACGATATGAATGCGGCTTTAGCAAAATCTATATATTATTTAACTCATAAGAATGATCTTAAAGAGGTTACTGTAAGTGAATTGTCGCAATTAGTTCAAGACTTTCCATTTTTTGCTCCAGCCCAATTGGTTTTAGCATTAAAACTGAAGGAAGAAAACAGTTATAAGCTGGACGACCAGCTTCAGAAAACTGCATTATATTTTTCCAATCCGCAATGGCTGGATTACCAGTTTATGAACGGTAATCTTTCTCAGATACATCATCTGGAAGAAGATAAACCAATTGCAGCAAATGAATACGAAACTGCAGTACAGGCAACACCTATTATTCCCCATCCAGATACGGAACTGACCACTATTGCCACTGCTGGGGCTCTGACTGAGAATTATGACCCTAATCCTGGGGGGAAGACATTTGAAATCCCTACTGTTGAATCTGTTAAAGATATGATGTACCGGATAGACCATCCGGTGGCTTCACCACCAGAACTGCCTTCAGAAGATATTGCCCCTACCCTGTCAGCCTATTCGCCAATGGATGAGGATATTCAATTGCAGAAATTATCTTCTGTTTTGTCCAGCCAGATGGCAGATTTCAAAAAACCGGTAGCGCAGGATACAAAGCTGGACTTTGAAAAAGAGCCTTTTTATACAATTGATTATTTCGCATCACAGGGTATAAAATTTGACCCGGCCAAACAACCGGATGATAAATTAAGCCAGCAACTGATGACTTTTACAGACTGGCTGAGGAGAATGAAACATGTAAGCCCTAATCCGCAGGACCTTGGAACAGACCCGGAACTGGAAAATGCTATTCAGGGCATTGCCAACAGTTCTAATGAAGCCAAAGAGATTATTACGGAAACAATGGCTGAAATTTTCATTAAACAGGGCAAAGTGGATAAAGCAATTCAGCTTTATATTAAATTAAGTTTTTTATATCCTGAAAAATCAACTTACTTTGCCGCCAAAATACAAGAACTAAAAGGAATGTAATATGCAAATTCTATTCGTGATACTAATTGTTTTAGCCAGTGTAGCTCTGGGTTTTGTGGTATTGGTTCAAAATCCCAAAGGTGGCGGATTGGCTGGTAATGTAGGAGGATTAAGCAACCAGTTTATGGGTGTAAAACAAACCACCGATGTGCTGGAAAAAGGAACCTGGTTATTTGCAGGTATTATTGCTTTACTCTCAATATTTTCCACCTTTATCTTTAAAGGAAGCACCAAAGGGCCAGATACTTCTATTTTACAAAAAGTAAATACGAATACAACTGCCCCTGCACCAGTGCAAACGGCTCCTGCAAACACAGTTCCGGTAACACCGCAGCCAGCAAAATAGTGTTTTAACCAATTTTAATTGCCCTGTTCCCAATGTATTTGTGAACAGGGTTTTTTGTTTTATCTTGGATTATGAAAAAACTGTTTATATACTTTTTATTATTGGTGCTTTCAGGTGCAGCCTGGTTGGGCTGGTCTGTCTTTGTATCCACTACTGCTTTTGAAGAAAAGGCGAAATTCTTTGTTATTGAAACAGGAGAAACTGATAAAGAACAGGTACTGAATACCCTTAAGAAAAAATACATTATTAAAAGTACAACTGCATTTTCCATTATTGGCGACCAGATGCATATCTGGAATCATATTAAGCCCGGTAAATATGAAATAAACAGGGGTGAAAGTTTAGTAAATATTGCCAGAAAACTTAAATATGACCGGCAGGCTCAGATTAATCTGGTAATCAATAAATTAAGAATAAAAGAGGACCTCGCCAGACTAATCAGCAAAAATTTTGAACCTGATTCTGTTGAGGTAATGAATTTTCTTTCTTCCAATGATTCTTTAAAGGAATACCAGGTTGACACTAATACTGTATTTACTTTGATTCTACCGGATACCTATAAGTTTTACTGGAATGTTTCTTTACGGAAAATTTTCAACCGGCTGAATGATGCTAAAATCAATTACTGGAATACAGTTCGTACAGATAAGGCACAATCCGTTAACTTCACACCTGAACAGGCATATATACTTGCATCGATTGTGGAAGAAGAAACAAATAAGGATGATGACAGGGCTAAAATTGCAAGTGTTTATATGAACCGGCTAAACCGAAATATGCCCCTGCAGGCATGCCCAACTATTAAATATGCTATGAAAGATTTTGCACTTACCAGAATCTATGATAAATATTTATCCAATCCCTCTTTATATAATACTTACAGGCATAAAGGTTTGCCACCTGGTCCAATCTGTACACCGGCACCAAAAACCATTGATATTGTTTTAAATGCTCCAAAAACAGATTATTTATTTTTCGTGGCCAAAGCTGATTTCAGCGGATACCATCATTTCAGCAATAATTTTCAGGAACATAGCACTTATGCCAAAGAATATCAAAAGGCTTTGGATGTATGGATGGCAAAAAAACAACAAAAAGAAGCAAGCCAGGAATTACCGTGACAAAGTTTGAAAGACACCTATTAAAAATACCCCTATTTGCTTTTATTATCAAAAAAAGCAAGCACATTATTATTCCCGGTTTTAGTGGAATTCCTCTGTATTATGTTATCCGTTTCTTTTTCCAGCAAATCAATAAAGTTGGGCTGAATGAAAGGGCTGCGGCAATTTCTTTTAATTTAATACAGGCATTGCCGGCAGCATTTTTGTTTATTTTTTCCATCATTCCTTATTTACCTGCACAATTAAATATTAAAGGGCAAATACTGAATTTATTTAAAGATCTTGCTCCAACTACCCCTACTTATAAATTAATTGAGGGCATGGTTAATGATTTGCTTAAGAAACATGTTGGGGTTTTTTCTTTTGGCTTTGTACTGGTTATGTTTTATTCTTCCAATGCATTAATAGGTATTATCAGAACCTTTGACAGCTCCATTTCAGAAAAGAAAAGTTATTTTTTGCATACCAGATGGCGTGCTATAAAACTAACCCTGATTCTGATACTTTTACTTTTTGCATCTCTTATTGCAATGATTGGACAGGAAGAGCTGGCCAGTATCCTGAAAGAAGTATTCCTGATGAAACAAAAAGCTTATATACCGGGATGGAATGTTTTGCGATGGCTAACCATTATTGCACTGATTTTTTTCGGAAATTCAATCATTTATAAATATGCACCCTCCGTTAAAAAAAGGTGGGATATCATTTCTCCGGGTTCCATACTTGCCACTTCTTTAACGCTGGTTACCACCATTTCCTTTTCATACTGGGTTACCCATTTTGGCAATTATAACAAGGTATATGGGTCAATTGGCACTATTTTAATAATAATGCTTTTATTATTTCTGAACTCAATGATTTTACTGATAGGATTTGAACTGAATGTTAGCCTTACTTTTCTGAAAGCTGAAGTAGTAAAGAAAGAAATAGCCGAAAGAGAAGCCCTGCCTGACTAAATAATCTCCTAATTAATTACTTGTTATTTTTGCAGGTTCAACCAGCTCATTAATAGCAATTCTTAACTGTGGTTCAGGTAATTGTTGATTATAAAACCGTTTGTATTTTTTATTGCTATTTACAAAAAGGGACACAGGGATAGAGCCATCCCAGGATTTATCAATAAGCGGGCAAAAATAATCAGCATTTTTCTCATCAAGAAAGATAATCCGGGATGTATAACCCTGCTGTTTTGCAAAATTTGAAATGCCTGTAGGAAAATCCCTGCCAAAATCAAGACTTACCAATACCAATACTATCCCTTTTTCTTTATACTCATTCACACATTTTTCAAACCATGGTATTTCATGTATACATGGTTTACACCAACTGGCCCAGAAATTTATAATCAGGGGTGAATGTACAGAATCAATAAACCTGTTTAATTCCCCTATTTTCATTTTACGGATATTCTGTGAAAAGGAAATATGGCAAAATGCCACTGCGACTAAAATAAATACTACTTTCATTTCTTATTCTTCATTTATATCTTCCTTAAATCCCCATTCTGTCAAAAGAGAATTCATCTGATCAGCAGGCAAAGAGGGTTGAGCATAATGTCCTGCCAGCTCTTTCTGACGATACGCTTCATAAATACTCACTGCACAGGCTACACTTATATTAAGGCTTCTGATAATACCCATTTGAGGAATAATAAAATTTCCATCTGCCAGTTTTCTTACTTCTTCACTTACTCCACTATGTTCATTACCAAATACCAGGGCAATACTTCCCGTAAAATCTATTTCATATAAACTAATGGCATCACTGGAAAGGTGGGTGGTTAAAATACGATTATATCTGCTCCTCAGATCTCTAAAACAAGCTTCTGTATCTTCATACTGATGTACTGTCAACCACTTGGCGGCACTACTGCTGCTTCTGGCCCCAAACTTCAAATGACGGGGAATTTTTGTATTTAAAATAAACAGGTCCTGAATTCCTACTGCATCACAGGTGCGCATTACTGCAGAAATATTATGAGGATCCTGAACATTTTCCATAACAACACAAAGATTATTTTGCCGTTGATACAGGACTTTTAATAATTTTTCACTTCTTTCAGGAGTCATACCATCAATTTTTATTCAATAAAGGTATTAATGCAAAAATGCTTTCACCATTTATAGTGAAAGCATTTTACTTATTATTTCGATGTAAAAAGCCCATAAATAATAAAAAAGCACTAACTTTTCTCAGTACTTCTAACAGATTTACGTGTACGTGTGGTAACGGAACTTCTCACTACAACATCAGTTAGTTTTACATCAATTATTTCAGCAGGTTTAATTTTTACTGCCGGAACAATATTCATTTTTTTGAATCTCATTGCACTCCATACATGATCAAGTGCTACCAAGCTAACGCCTTCGTAACTGTTCTGTGAAAATATTTCCCAACTGCAGTCCCTGTTAAGATCACTAACAATTTTACTAGTTTGCTTAGGATAGGCAATCCATAGCTTACTTTCACTATGCAAAGCAGTAAAAACCTCCCGCATAATATTATTCAACTGCGTTTGGTTTACCGCAAATACCAAAGCAAAATCTATTTTTTTGCTTCTTAATAGCGGAGTTACATTTTTTGCATAAGATAACTTGACAAACTGCTTTTCTATAGAAGATGGTAAACCCTGAACCAACAGGTTTTTTTCATCTTTTAATTCCAACTTTTCAAACAAACTTAAATTAGACATGCCTAAAAAGAATTTCAGGTGATGTGAATATAAAGAGCAAAGTTACTGAAAATTAGCCATTAAGCTCGCACTAACCATCAATATTTTGCGTTAAAAATCCGTAATTATAGATAAATCCATTGTTTTATACAGCTTTCATGATTGAAATTTGCTATAACTCAAATACAGAAAAGCTAATAAAGCTGATTTAATTTAAAAAGAATAAGCTTGCAATTTACTTACCCAAGTATTATATCAATCCTGCATCTTCCGTTGCCTGCGACGATCTCTATACCTGAGAATTGGCACTTTACTTTCAGTGCCCTTGAGTAACCGTAATATATTTTTCTTATGGGTAAATACTATTAATAAAGCAACAATGCAGGCAAAAATTTGATATAATGTCTCTTTTTCATTAAAAACAAACAGAATTAGACACATAAATGCAACCCCAGCAAAAATTGAGCTTAAGGAAACAAATCTTGTAAAATAAAGTACCAGAAGAAATACACCTACTGTAGTTAAAGCAACAATTGGCTGGATAGCAAGGGCCATTCCAAATAAGGTAGCAACCCCTTTTCCTCCTTTAAACCCTGCCCATATAGGAAAAATATGTCCAATTACAGAAGCCATCCCTAACCCAATCATAAAATTGGTCCTGTCTAATTCATCAGTAAGATAATAAGGAAGCAGGATATATAATGAAGTGGCAATTACGCCTTTTAACATATCTGCAACCATCACAAATGTGCCCCATTTACTGCCTAAAACCCGGTACACATTGGTAGCCCCGGCATTTCCGCTACCGTAATCACGAATATCAATTCCGAAGTAATATTTACTTACCCAAACTGCTGTTGGCACAGATCCAATCAAATAAGCAATGATAATTAATAAAAATTCATTCATTTGGAGGTTCTTATTTTGCGGAACAGCAAAGATAGTCAACCATATGATAATACATAGCAGATAGCTAAATTTTATGAAAATGATACCTATTTAGACATAATTGCTTATCTAGCAACAAATTAAGCTTCCATATTATTGCACTTTGAAAGATTTCAAATACAGGGAAGTTTCTGCAAATACAGTAAACTGCTAATTTTTCTTAAAATGAAGTGCCATCCAACCCTTCTTATGCTTCGTTTCAATATGAGACCATCCAAAAGATTCAACTGCCAAAAGAATATCAGGTTCATCTTCCCGCAATAAGCCACTTAATAGGATATCAGCACCAAAATCACTATCCTGATCAAGAAATTGCAGGTTTTGAATAATAATATTTTTATTGATATTGGCAATTACAACCTGAAAAACACCTGCATTATTGGCCGAATCTAATTTAATAACATCTATATTTTTACATTGATTATTCAATATATTCTCAGAGGCATTATCAATACACCAATCATCATGATCACCTGCAATAATAGATGCCCCTCCTAACTTTTCTGCAAGTATTGCCAGGATTCCGGTACCTGTTCCAAAATCAAAAACAGATTTACCCTTAAAATCGATATTTTTCATGAATTGCATCATCAGGTAAGTGGTTGCATGATGCCCTGTACCAAAGCTCATTTTGGGTGTAATCAATAATTCCAGATCAACATTTGGAATAGGATCATGAAAATGAGCCCGAATACCAACAAAATCATCAACAACTACAGGATCAAAATTAGATTCCCAAAGTTCATTCCAGTTAGTTTCCTGAATCAATGTTTGCGTATAAATAACCGAATATTTATTTAAAATAAAATCCAATTCAGGCTCCCTGAAATCAGATTTACTGATATAAGCTTTAAGGTAATCATCACCCTGTTCAAAACCGTCGAACCCATTTTCTGAAAGCTCAGCAATTAGTAATTCGCTTATATCCAAAGTTATAGGGGCAATTTCGATTTCAATATATTTCATAGCATTCAATAAAAACCCCGAAATATTCGGGGTTAGTTTATATAAATTTATGCATTTTCTTCATTCGGCCCTTGCCTGTCATTAGGCCTGAAATCCGGTTTTGGCATTAAGGCTTTACGGCTCAGTTTAAATTTGCCGGTACGCGGGTCAATACCCATCAGTTTCACTTTTACTTTATCTCCTTCCCTGAAAATTCCTTCCATGCTTTCAAGGCGTTTCCAGCTGATTTCACTGATATGTAATAACCCTTCTTTTTTAGGCAGGAATTCTACAAAAGCTCCAAACTCTTTGATTCCTTTAACAGTACCTTCATATACTTCATTCACCTGCGGCATTGCAGTTAACCCTTTCACCCATGCCAGTGCTTTATCCAGTCCTTCCTTGGAAACAGAGAAAATGCTCACTTCACCATAATTACCTACTTCTTCAATATTTACGGTTGTACCAGTTTCACGTTGTATTTCCTGAATAACTTTGCCACCTGGCCCGATTACAGCACCAATGAACTCCTTATCAATAATTAGTTTCTCCATTCTGGGAGTATGCGGTTTCACTTCCGGGCGGTGAGCAGGTATACATTCATACATCGCATCCAATATATGTAAGCGGCCCCTGCGTGCCTGGGCTAAAGCCTCTCTCATTACTTCCATGCTTAATCCATCAACTTTTATATCCATCTGTACACCACAAATTCCATCGCGTGTACCAGTTACTTTAAAATCCATATCTCCCAAATGATCTTCATCTCCCAGTATGTCTGTTAGGATAGCATATTTCCCATCGGCACGGGTAACCAGTCCCATTGCAACACCACTCACATGTTTTGGAATTGGAACACCTGCATCCATTAAGGCAAGGCTACCTGCACAAACAGTGGCCATAGAAGAAGAACCATTTGATTCAAGAATATCACTTACCACCCTTGTAGTATAAGCATATTCATTTCCAGGCATCATTTGTTTTAAGCTGCGCATAGCCAGATTACCATGACCTACTTCCCTTCTGCCAACACCTCTTATCATTTTAACTTCACCTGTTGAAAAAGGAGGAAAATTATAATGCAGCATAAATTTGGCATAATCAGATTTAGCAGCTGTTTCTGTAAGTAACTGATCTAAAGTTGTTCCAAGGGTTACAGTGGTAAGAGATTGTGTTTCCCCTCTGGTAAACAAAGCTGATCCATGTGGGCCGGGTAATGGGTCTACTTCCATTGCCAGCGGTCTTACCTGGTCTAACTGACGGCCATCCAGCCGAACCCTGTCTTCCAGCATCATATTCCTTACAACTTCCCATTTCAGGTCTTCATAATACTTTTTCACTAATTTCTTGTCCCCATCGGTCAATTCCTCACCAAAACTGGCAATTAATTCATCTTTCAATAAACTATAAGCATCAGTTCTTTCTGCTTTAGATGATGCACTTTTAGAAATTGCATAAACTTTATCTTTTGCAAATGCAATCACTTTTTGGTTGATTTCATCATTTACAGGAGGTTTTTTATACTCTCTTTTTGCAGTAATTCCTTTCTTATCCCTTAATTGCAACTGAGCTGTTATCTGCACCCTGATGGCTTCATGAGCCAATTGCAATGCATCTACCAGCTCTTCTTCTGAACATTCTTTTGCTTCACCTTCCACCATCATCAGGTTCTTTTCTGTAGCAGCAATTAAAAATTCAAAATCAGCTTTAGCTAATTCAGTACGGGTAGGATTAACCACCATTTTACCTTCCACTTTTGCAATCCGGACTTCACTGATAATTTCCTTGATAGGAATATCAGAAACTGCCAGAGCTGAGGAAGCTGCCAAACAAGCCAATGCATCAGGCATTACTTCAGGATCACTGGAAATAAGGGTAATCAATACCTGAACATCGCATAAATAATCTTCAGGGAATAAAGGACGTAATGCCCTGTCTATTAAACGGCTTGTAAGTATTTCATAATCATTTAGTCTTGCTTCCCTTTTGAAAAAAGAACCGGGAATTCTTCCTGCCGAAGCAAATTTCTCCTGGTAATCAACACTTAAAGGGAAAAAATCCTGTCCCTCTTTGGGATCCTTATTGGCAACAACAGTTGCTAAAATAATACAGTTTCCCTGGCGTACAGTAACAGCACCATCAGCCTGACGGGCTAATTTACCTGTTTCAATAATCACTTCAGCACCATTTGGCAGCTGAAAACTTGATTGTATTGGTTGTGATAACATACTAAAATGGCGTTTGAAGGCTTGCCTGGAAGGAATTAAAGTGGGCAAACCAATGTTTAAATTAATGCAGAATGGTATACGCAAAAAAAACTATTCCCAACCGTATGAAAAGTCAGTTGGGAATAGTATTAATCATGTATATAAATTTATTTTCTTAAACCGAGTTTTTCGATTAGTCCGCGGTATCCTGTAAGATCATGCTTTTGTAAATAAGTAAGCAGGCGTTTACGCTGACCTACCATTTTCATTAATCCACGCTGTGTAGAAAAATCTTTTTTATTAGCCTGTAAGTGTTTACTAATATCCAGGATTCTTTCAGTAAGCAAGGCAACCTGACCTTCAATAGAACCTGTGTTTGTGGCAACACCACCAAATTCTGCAAAAATTGTTGTTTTTTTCTCTTTTGTAATTGACATCTGAGTTTCTTTTAAATAGCGTCCGAAAATTTACATCTTTTATTTGTGGCGGCAAAAGTAGTAATTTTCAGGAATATAAATAAAATATTAGTCATTTTTTTTCAACAAATAGCTGACTAATGTGGGAAATTAACTGCATTTTTCAAATTTATACTGATTTTTCCCCTTAAAGTTATATTTGTACCAATGTTTAGCACTTCCCAAAAAACTAGAATTTGTTTTACAGTTACTAATGATCTTAATTATGATCAGCGGATGCAAAGAATTTGTCGTTCCCTTTCCAAAAACGGATTTCAGGTCCTTTTAACAGGCAGAAAAAGAAAATTTTCCATCCCTTTAAAAAACGAAAACTATAACCAAAAAAGAATTCGCTGTTTTTTTGAAAAAGGCAAGCTATTTTATATAGAATATTCTATTCGCTTATTTTTTACCCTTCTTTTTACTGAATTTGATATCATCTGCGCTATTGACCTGGATACAATACTGCCCTGCTATTTAATTTCTGTTTTGAAGAGAAAAAAAAGAGTATATGACGCTCATGAATATTTTACGGAACAAAAAGAAATTGTATCCAGAAAAATCATCCTCCTATTTTGGAATGGAATTGCTGAATTCTGTATTCCCCGGTTTATTAACGGATATACTGTAAATGAATTTATCAGACAGGAATTCAGCAAAAAATATGCTGTTGAATATTTTATTATAAGAAACCTGCCAGAAATGACTGGATCCCTGCCGGTTATTCCTTACAATTCAAAACGTTTTATCATTTACCAGGGAGCTGTCAATGAAGGCAGAAGTTTTGAAACCATAATACCCGCGATGAAAGCTGTAAATTGTCAGCTGCTTATTTTTGGGGAAGGTAATTTTTTAAACCAAACTAAAAAACTGATTCTTGAAAATAAACTGGAAGAAAAAGTTATTTTAAAAGGAGCATTAACACCAGAACTATTAAAAGAAATCACTCCACATGCATATTTTGGATTAACGATTTTTGAAGGAAAGGGTTTGAATCAGATTCATTCCTTATCCAATAGATTTTTTGATTATATTATGGCTGGTATTCCACAGGTTTGTATTCATTTTCCTGAATATGAAAAAATAAATGATATCTATAAAGTTGCCTGGATGATAAATTCAACAGATTCTAAAACAATCTCTGATGCAATGAACAAATTATTAAATAATAATGTTACTTATTTAGAGTTAAAGAAAAATGCCTGTAAAGCAAGAGAAAAATTAAACTGGGAATCAGCTGAAGAGAAAAAGCTGCTTACTTTTTACCAAAACCTGATAACTTAACCAGGGATAATATATAAGCGAATTGAAATGGACAAACACTTACACATTATTGCATTTACAATACCTTATCCTGTAGACTATGGAGGTGTCTTTGATCTTTTCTATAAACTGAAAGCTTTAAAGGAAGAGGGTATACTGATTCATTTACATTGTTTTGAATATAACAGAGGCCCCCAGTCTGAATTAAACAAATATTGTTATTCAGTAAACTATTATACCCGAAATAAAGGACATAAAGGAATTTCAGCTGTTTATCCTTATATCGTTTCCAGCAGAAAAAATGAACAACTTTTCAGTACTTTGCTAAAAGATGATTATCCTATATTAATGGAAGGAATTCATTGTACTTATTTATTACAGGATGAGAGATTCAATCAGCGAAAAAAATATGTCCGCCTGCACAATGTAGAGCACCTCTATTATCGCCAACTTTCTAAAACGGCCCGTTCATTTTTACAGAAACTTTTCTTTTTCCGGGAAAGTATTTTGCTTAAAAAATATGAACAGAATGCTGTTTCAAAAGCAACAGCATTCTGGAGTGTTTCTCATAAAGATGTTGATTTTTACACTAATAAATTTCATTGTTCCTTGATTGATTTTTTACCGGTTTATTTACCGGAAAGTTGGGGTGACAGATCATCTGAAGGAAAAGGCTATTATTGCCTTTTTCATGGTGACCTGAGCATTGGAATCAATGAAACTGCAGCAATATGGTTATTGGAAAAAGTATTTAAGCAAATAAAATTGCCTTTGGTGATTGCCGGTAAAAACCCTTCAAAAAAACTGGAGAAATTAGCTCATGCTGAAAAATATAGTTGCCTTGTAGCTAATCCAAATGAGAAAGAAATGCAGGACATGATTACTAAAGCGCATATAAACATTTTCCCGGCTATGCATTCTACTGGCATCCCTATTAAAATTCTGAATGCACTGTTTAATGGAAAATACTGTATCATAAATAAGACTACTGCAGCAATGACTGAATTATCAGAATTATGCTCACTTGCTGCTACAGCCGAAGATTATATTGAAATAATAACTGCATTGTACCAGGAGCCTTTTACCATACTTCAGACAGATAAAAGAAAAAAATTACTCCATACTGTTTTTAATAATTCACGTAATGCAAAACAACAGGTAAATTGGATTTGGGGAAAGGATGTTTAAATTCCCCCGGTGGCAGAAAAAAGAGATGCTTTGGGTGCAATCCTCTGTTCTTCCATAGCTTCATAAATTGAATTATTACTGATAAATTCAGGAACTATTCTTTTCATTTGTTTCAATACTTCTATATCCTGATTTTTAGCTGCCAACGCAATCAATAAATCTATTTCTCTGGAAATATCTTCGTAGTTATATTCCACCACTTTCAAATGCTGGATTTTAGGATTAAAGGTTGGAGATATATCTTCCTCCTGAAATAAAATTTCGTCAAAAATCTTTTCTCCCTGTTTAAGACCTGTAAATCTTATTTCCACCTCTTTTTCGGGAATATAGCCGGAAAGTTCAATTACTTTATTAGCAATATCCAAAACCTTTATAGGCTCACCCATATCAAATACAAAAATTTCCCCTCCGGAACCCATTGATACAGTTTCCAAAATAAGTGAACAGGATTCCGGTATAGTCATTGAATAAGTAAGGCTGTCAGGATGTGCCACAGTAACAGGGCCACCTACCGCAATTTGCTTATTCATATTTTGAATCAAAGTTCCATGGTAACCAAGTGCATTTCCAAATCTGGATACTATAAACTTGGTTCTTTTTGGCCTGCCGCTCATCTGTATAATGCCCTCATCCCAAACCGGAGGAGTATGCCTTTTATGAATCGCCTGACAATAAATTTCTGCAATTCTTTTGCTTGCACCCATTATATTTGATGGCGATGTGGCTTTATCAGAAGAAATAAAGAGGAAGCGTTCCACACCAAATATTTCTGATAAATCAGCTAACATTTTAGTGCCGGATACATTATTACGAATCGCTTCAGAAGTGCTGTTTTCCAACAAAGGAACTTGTTTATATGCAGCCGCATGAATCACAACCTGTGGCAAATACATGGAAAATAAACCATTCATAGAATATTCATCACGTATATCCGCTAAATAAAGTTTCAGGGCATTTCCCAACTTAAACTTTTGCTGAATTTCAATTTCCAACTCATATAGCCCGGTTTCATTCTGATCGCAAATAATTAAAGATGCAGGATATACAGCAGCAATCTGCCTTACTAATTCACTGCCTATTAAACCCGCTGCTCCTGTTATTAATATTTTCTTATCTCTTAAATGATCAATAACATGTTGATTCTGCTGTACATTAAAAGTTTCAAGAATCAGTTCGTCCAACTTTACTTCGGGCTGGTCTTTTTTACTCCTTCCCGATCCTAAAACATTTTGAACATTATCTTTTATAAATGGTGTTTTTAATAGCTTTATACCATAAGTAGCACAAATTCCATAAACGGCATCCCGTTCCTGTAATTCAAAATTATTTTTTGCAAAAAAAAGATTTTTAACCGCTCTTTCTTTAAACAATCTTGGTGCGTCTTTTAAAGATATGATATGGGTTCCATTTACAGATTTACCTGCCAGCACACCATCTTCCTCAATAAACGCAATCACCCTGAATTCAAAATCTGAAGTTTCTTCTATATTCTTTTTTAATAATAAACTATTGTACTGAACTCCGTAAATCACAACATTGACAGCTTCTCTTTTACTTTTTTCAGTATGATACAAATACTGAACAACATGGCGGTAACTTGTCAATAAAAAACCAGCTATAAAAAAATATTCAAATAAAACCGGCAAAGGCATGATAGTCTCTTTCTTAAGAGAAAACAGCACCAAATTTAAAATAATAAGTATCACTAATGAGAAGAAAATGGGAATAATGCTCCTGAAAGTTCCCTCAGCTCCAGAAAATCTGATAATATCCTGATAGGTTCTGAATAAATAAAATAAAGTGGAATTAATGATTGTAAGTACCAGTATATTTTTTACAAAATCAATTTTCTGAAACTGAAGAAGGTCAAAATTAAACCAGAATAAATACGCAGCCAGTAAAGCTAAAATGCTGAGGAATAAATCAATTGTAAGCAAAGCCCATCCCGGTGTAGCCTTTAAATGAAGCAGGTATTTCTTTAATTTTTTCACCAATATGCTGTACTTAATATGAAATTTAGAAGATAATATTCAATTTGTAGCAAAAAGTACTACAAATTTAAGAAAAAGTACTTTTTTTACACACTAAAATAAAAATAATTGAAAATAAACTTATTTATCAGTTAACTGATTCATCAAAAAAATTAAAAAAGTTTTAAGTGCATAAATTGTTCCCAAAAAGTCAATCAACCTCTAAATTGCCAGATCAGTTTTCGGCTAATCATAAAACCCGTATTAAAATAGCAGGATTGCCGGCATAAACCCCAGGAATGCTTATATCCTTGGTAACAACGGCTCCGGCACCAATAACAACCCTGTTACAAATACAAACCGGAAGTATAGTTGCATTACTTCCTATTGAAACATGACTGCCAATTTGGGTTGCTTTCCAAAAAAGCTGGTTGCCATTCGCAGGCCCGTTGTTTTCAAAAAGATCATTAATAAACATCACCCCATGCCCGATAAAACAGTAATCACCTATTGTAACCATTTCGCAAATAAAACTATGAGATTGTATTTTACAGTGTTTACCTATGACTACTCCTTTCTGAATTTCAACAAATGGGCCTATAAAACTATGATCTCCAATATTGCATTCATATAAATTACAGGGTTCCACCACCTGTACATTTGAACCAAACTGTACCTCACGGATATTTGCTTTATTTCGTTTTACCGGCATTTTTTAATTTTTAACCCAGCTTTTTTGTATTTCCGGCAGACTTATAAATTTTTTGAATAATGCTTACTGTTTTCAAAGCTTCAGAAGCCTGGGTAGAAGCTGTGGCTCCTTCCAGTAATACGGCAGCCAGGTTTTGATATATTTTATCATGGTTACTCATAGATCCAGAATAAGTACCATAATTATTAGGGCCATTACCTTTCTCCAGCTGATCAAAGACAAAATTTTCGACAGATTGATATTCCAGTTCATTCAGATATTGACCTCCAATTTTCACAGTACCTTTTTCTGCTAAAATAGTAATCGACCCTTCCATATTTTTTTTGTAACTGTTAACTGAATAATGAAGTGAACCTATCACACCACTTTCAAATTCAAGCAAGACTACTCCTGTATCTTCAAAATCAATTACTCCAGAATGGGCAAAATTGCCAGTAATAGCCTGGCAGTTTTTGATATCCCCCAATAACCAGTATAACAAATCAATAAAATGGCTAAACTGGGTAAATAAAGTCCCACCATCTAATTCCAATGTCCCCCTCCATACATCTTTATAATAATCTACATTTCTATTCCAGAAACAATTCACCTGCACACTGTACACTTTGCCCAGTAAATTATTTTGAAGGGCTGCTTTAACGGCAGCAACAGGGGGATTAAACCTGTTTTGCTTAACCACAAACAATTCTTTTTTACATCGTTTTGAAGTCGTTATCATGTTGTAACATTCGTCAACCGTAAGTGCCATTGGCTTTTCCACAAGAACATGAAAACCAGATTCCATAATCTGGATAGCATGTTGTGCATGATATCCATTGGGCGTACAAACAGAAACTATATCCAGATCTGTTTCACTTTTCAATAAATCTTCAATAGAATGATAAGCCTTTGCATTGTATATTACTGCCAGTTCCAGTGCTTTGCTAAAATCTAAATCACATACAGCTTTAAGTACCCCTACTGATTGTATATGCAGTGCATGGCGTTTGGCAATTCGGCCACATCCAACAATGGCAAATTTTAGTATACTCAAAAAAGATAAATTACAATGTTATTAACTCATTAACCAATTTATCGGTGTAAATTACTTCATTATAATTCACCTGCCAGTATCATTTCAATAAACTCACGTACCGCACCATCTCCACCATTCTTTTTTAACAGAATAATTCCTGGAATAGCTTTTACAGATGGCACTGCATTAGCCGGACAAGCAGCAATTCCAACATTTTGTAAAAGCTCTATACAATTAATATCATCTCCTATATAGGCAGCATCCTTTAAACTGATACCTTCAATACTGCAAATTTCCAAAGCTGCATCCAGTTTATTACCAAAACCCTTTCCCTGATATAAATAATCTATTTTCAGTTTTGCCGCCCTTCTTTCTACAATTTTGGTATTCTCGGTAGTAATAATACCTCTCTTTACCCCTTTTTCTTTTAGTATCATTAAACCCATTCCATCATGTGTATTAAACTTTTTAAACTCATCCCCATTTTCTGTATAATACATTCCAGCATCCGTCATCACTCCATCAACATCGGTTAAAAACAATTTTATTTTCATTAGTCAGATAGTTTGAAATTTTCAATGTAAGTTTTAAAATCTATTTACAACACAGCATACCAGATTATCTACTCTTCACGTCCTTCTATCGGGATAAGGTATTCTACAGGAAATTCCACCACCATTATCTGTCCGAGGCTTTGAAGCTGCACATATACTTTTTTCTTTCCACTGCGTAATACAGTACCTTCATTGTCCATAAAAACTCCTTGTTTAATTTTTACTTTGGTATTTCCCTGGAAGCCATTAATGGATATAATTTTAAAATTAGCCTCCTTTTCATTCAGGTATTTTTTAATAATGTCAATTTCTTCTTCTCTGATTACTGCAGGTTTCCCCAAATAATGTACATAATTAATGGCACCATCTGTCATGAGAACATTAATTCTATCTTCCTCATTAATCTTTACAAATACATATGATTTAAAGAGTGGTTCTTCAACTATTTTTTTTCGGTCGCTCCATTGTTTCAGTACCCTTTGTAAGGGGCACCAGCAAATAATTTGTTTTTTTTCCAGATTACTTGCAATTTTTTTCTCCCACCGGGGTTTTGTATAAATTGCATACCATTTTTTCTCAGTTCCTAACATAATTCAAAAGTAAAAAATACAACCTTAAAGTTAACTCTAAACGTATAATTTTTAATTCCCAATAATTGCTTTATTTAAAACGGTCCACTTATATACCCTTTTTCAATTCTAATTGCTCTGTATAACTATTTCTGTAAGCAATTAACAGGCATTTCATATGTTGATTTCAGTTTACCAGGTCTTTCAGATAATTAATAAAATTATGCAGATACTCTAAAATTATCAGACAATTACAATTGATAATCAATAATATTAAAAAACAGGCTGCTCAATAGGATGAGGCAGCCTGTTTTAATTTCATTTAGACTGGTTTATTTCGAAGTAGTTTGTGTCTGAACTGGTGCTGCAATAATATCACTGATAATTTTTGCTGTAAAATTAATATACATATCCGATTTTATACTTTTTAACCAAGCCTGGTAACGGTCGCTTTTAGATTTATCCGGATTATTAAAGAATTTATCTTTATCAAATTTCATTACTTCCATATCCATCTCTTTTTTCAACTTTATCAATTCACTGTTTTGATTTACAGTAGATCTTAAAGCTTTTTGCTGTTCCTTATACTTTTCCAGATTCAGGCTAATAGAAGCATCCATATTTTTACCAAGCCATTCCGTATTATTTTTGATCAGGTTAAACTGCACATTTGAACTTACAGAATCATTTTCCTTTTTCAGGAAAGTAGCAAGGTCAAAATTGTTATGCCAGCTTTCATAAGGTGATTTTGCAATTTCATCCCATGGTAAAGCAGAAGTGTTATCTTTTTCCCGAATTTTAAGATAGTCGTATATATCAGGATAAATAATATCAGGGGTTACTCCTTTCAATTGGGTAGCACCTCCATTTATCCGGTAAAACTTCTGAAAAGTTAACTTTACAGTTCCGTATTCGGTATTTCCGGACATATCAGTAGGCCTTCCCAAAGGCACATTGCGCTGAACAGTACCTTTACCATAAGTAGAAGTACTCCCTACAATAATCCCACGTTTATAATCCTGAATAGCAGCTGCAAATATTTCACTGGCTGAAGCACTTTCCTCATTGACCATTACAGCTAATGGACCATCATATAATACAGAATTATCACGATCGCTCAGCACGGATGATTTGCCATCTTTATCTCTTACCTGCACTACGGGTCCCTGGCCTATTAACATTCCTACCATCTGTACCACTTCATATAATGAGCCTCCTCCATTAAATCGCAGGTCGAGAATAATTCCTTTAACATTTTCAGATTTAAGCTTTTCAACCTCTTTAGCAAAATCTTCAGAGCAATGTGCACCATTAGCCCTTTCAAAGTCAGCATAAAAATCCTGCAAAAGTATATATCCGATTTTTTCATTGCCTTTATTAATAATCACACTTCTGGCCAATGCTTCATCCTGAACAATTTCATCTCTGATCAGAGTCAGTACTTTAATGGTTCCATTTTGCTTTTTAATGGTTAACCTTACCTCAGACCCCTTGGTTCCTCTTATTAATTTCACTGCATCAGTAACATCATAACCAGCCAGGTCTACAGGAGTTTCTGCGCCCTGGGCAACCTTAAGAATTATATCATTTGCCATTAATTCACCACTTTTCCAGGCAGGACCACCGGATAATACATTCGCAATTTTAATCTGTCCGTCCTGCTCAGTTAACTGGGCTCCAATACCATAAAACCGGTTGCTCATCATTTCATCAAAAGCTCTTTTTTCAACTGGTGGAAAATAATCTGTATGCGGATCCATCAGGTTAGTTATAACATTAATATAGGTATTAAAACGCTCATCTTCTGTAAATTTCACCTTAATCCTTTCATAAAAACGGTCCATTCCTTTCAGCACTTTATTCCTGGCATCTTTTTCCAAAATAGAATCAGGCTTCTGCAAACTGGTATCCGCTTTATTTTTTTCTTTTTGGCTAAGCATTTCTGAATAAAGCTCCAGCGTTTTAAATTTCAATTTTTTCCGTATTCTGTCTAACCTTTCTTTGGCAGAAACAGTATATTCTGCTTTATCATCTTCCGGTAAAATAGATTCATTTACAGAAAAATCAAACGGGCGAGACAATATATCCTTATATATATGTATTATTTCTGTTACCCGCTGATCATAAATAAGACTTACTGCAGGAACAAATTTGATATCAGCTCCGTGGATTTCATCATCCAGTAAAATTTCATATTTTTTTAGCAAATTAATATCAGATTGCAGGAACAGTGTTTTGTCATTATCCAGTTCTTCCAGGTATTTTTTGAAAACTTTTTTGGAAAAAGCATCATTGATAATTTGAGGACTATAATGCTGTTTTTCAAGAAGGCTACCCACTTCAGAAAGCAATTTTTGCTTTTGATTGATATAATTTTCTTTATTACCACCATTTCTTGTAAAAGCAAAAAACAAACATCCAAACAAAACAATAGCCATCAGTATCAGGCCTTTGGTACTCTTCATAAATTGTAAAAATTTTTGCATAGTGAATCTCAAAAATAGCTTAAAAACGATAGAAAGATAGAGATAAGATGCCTCTTAACAAAGGTTTTTGATAAAGAAATTGAATAAGTTTAAAAAATGACTTTAGAATTAAAGCGAATTGCCCTATTTTTGCACCCCGCAAAATGGAGAGCGTAGCTCAGTAGGTTAGAGCGACAGTTTGTGGCACTGTAGGTCGTGGGTTCGAGACCCATCGTTCTCCCAAACCCTCCGAATGGAGGGTTTTGCTTTAAAATACAGATATGAACAACAACTGGATTTATTTAATCCCCATTATTGGTACAATTGCCGGATGGCTGATTAATGGCCTTATTATCAGGTGGCTGCTTTATCCGGCTAATCCAGTAATAATTGGCGGATTAACATTTCAGGGGCTTCTATTTAAAAGATTACAGAATATTTCTGCAGGAATTGGGAATTGGGCAAATCACAATTTTATTTCAACTGAATCAATCAGTAAAAAACTAACCAGCACTGAAGCAATTCAAAAACTTGTTCCGGTGGTTGAAGAACAGATAGATTTTTTCCTGAAAACCAAACTTGCTGAAAAAATGCCCATGATCAGCATGTTTATTGGCGAAAAAACTATAGGACAGATTAAATCTATTTTGGTGGAGGAAATAGAATCCTTATTTCCTTATCTGATTAACCGATTTCTGGAAAATGCCTTAGCAGACCTGAATATCGGCAAATTGATTGAAAATAAATTAAATAGTATCTCCAGGGAAAATCTGCAATCAATAATCCTCAAAAGCCTAAAAAAAGAGGTTAAAATTTTCAAACTTACAGGTGCCCTTGCTGGATTTATTATCGGACTGATAGAACTTATATTTTTATTTATTGTTTAATCACCGAATTAGCGGGCAATTCATACCTGTATTAGGAAGGCTTTATCCATTCAAGTCTTCATATTACCGTTCGTACAGTTAAAACCGATTTTCTCTGCTATCTGAAAAGAAATTTGCAAAAGCAATAATTAATAAGTATTACATGAAACATCTTTTATTTTTTAGTTTTTTATTAAGTTTAAGTTCATTTACGATAGCTCAGTTTCAGGGAGGAATGGGAGGAAGCAGACCTGGGGGAGGATCTGCCGGGAAGCAAAATATGAATGTTGGACATTTTTATGGAAAAATTGTAGACTCTAAAACTAATAAAGGAATTCCGGGAGTAACTGTAATCTTAACCGGAAATAAATTTGATACAGTTACTAAAAAATTGAAAGAAGTATCACTCAGGACTATTATAAGCTCAAACCATGGCGATTTCAGCCTTGAAAATTTACCGATTTTTGGAAACTTTAAGCTTAAAATATCTTCAGTTGGCTATAAGAGTTTCGAAAAGCCACTATCTTTTGGCATCAAATTTCCGCAAGGAGGATCCGGATCTGGTGGTGGAATGAATGGAAGCCCTGTTCAGGGAGATGCAGGAGCAGGAATGAATTCAAATTTTCAGCAATTATTGGGTCAGGTTGATAAAGATTTAGGGAATATTAAACTGGAAAGCGACCCTTCCGATCTGGGTAATGTTACTGTAACTGCATCGGCTAAGCAACAGCTGGAACTGGGAATCGACCGTAAGATTTTTAATGTGGATAAAAACCTTACCAGCAGTGGGCAAACAGCCACTGAAATCATGAAAAGTATCCCTACACTGAATGTGGATATTGATGGTAATGTTACTTTAAGAAATGCAACGCCTACCATTTTTGTAGATGGAAGGCCTACTACTATGACATTGGACCAGATACCAGCTGATATCATTGATAAAATTGAAATAATTACCAATCCATCTGCCAAATATGATGCGTCAGGTGGCAGTGCTGGTATCCTGAATATAGTTTTAAAGAAAAACAAAAAGAATGGATATAATGGAGGCATTCGGACCGGTATTGATTCAAGGGCCAGGATAAATGCTGGGGGTGATATTAATTACCGTGAGAACAAAGTGAATTTTTTTGCAAGTGGTATGTTTATGCAAAGAAAGTCAATCAATACCTCTATAACTGATCAAAACTTACTGGAAAGCGCTAATGTTACCAATTCGCATACCGTGGATAATGGAAATAACGATGGGCATTTTGGATTTGGAAGAGCTGGAATGGACTTTTTTATAGACAATAGAAATACAATATCATTTACAGGTAATTATAATAAAGGCCATTTTTTCACTCCGGATACACAATTAATAGATTCAATAGTAAATGGTATCCCTTATGCCAATACCAACAGAAATACTACTACCCAGGCCAATTTTGAGAACTTTGGTGGACAATTGAGCTTTAAACATAATTTCACGCAAAATAATCATGATATTACAGCTGATTTTAATTACAATTCCAGCACTACCAGTAGTCTGAGTGATATCAATTCTCAAACCTATTTGCCTAATGGTACTGCCAAATTCCCGTTGTATCAGCAAATGGCAAACGGCTCGGGATATAACCACTATTTTACTGGTCAATCCGACTATGAAAACCAGATTAATGATAATTCTAAAATTGAAGCTGGGGTTAGGGCTGCTATTCGTGAATTCAGGACAGATAATTTACAATACCTGAATGATAATATCACTTCTCATCAATTTTACCTTAATCCTTATAGCAGCAGCAGGTATAAATACACAGATGAAGTTTTTGCAGCTTACACCAGTTATAGCATGAAAGTGAAAAAATGGAGTTATTTACTGGGATTAAGGTTGGAAAGTTCTAATTATAAAGGACAAATGTTTAAACTGGATGGAGAAGATTCTACAAAATTATCTCCTATAAAATATCCTGTCAGTTTATTTCCAAGTGCCTTTATCACCTATAAAATTGATGATAAACAGGATTTCCAGATTAATTACTCAAGAAGAATTAACCGGCCTAACTTTTTTCAGTTAATCCCTTCCTATAATTTCACAAACCCGCAAAGCCCTTCGGTAGGAAATCCCAACTTAAGGCCTGAGTTTACCAATTCTTTTGAAATGTCTTATAACAATGCTTATAAAAGGAATGCCAATTTTCTGGCCACAGTATATATTAAATATTCTACTGACCTGATTACCAGCTATATTTATAAAGATATTAACAGGAATACTTCTACTTCAGTCGCAGGAGATAGCTTATTTTATACTAGTTATATCAATGCAAACAATAGTTATTCTTACGGATTGGAACTAACTAATAAAATGAATATTGTGAGGTGGTGGGAACTAACTTTAAATGTAAATCTGTATAATTCTGTACTGAATGCAACTATACCTAATCAAACTATCAGTAATTCGCTGATAAGCGGTTTTGCTAAAATGAACAATAATTTCAAAGTGGCAAAAGGATGGTCAGTTCAGTTTAGCGGAGATGCCCAGGCAAAAAGCCTGATTCCCCAAAACTCAGGAGGTGGCGGTGGTGGTGGTGGCCGCGGAGGAAGTATGGGAATGGGTGGCCCGGTTACTTTAGCTCAGGGTTATATCCTGCCACGTTATGGATTTGATTTAGCCATTCGTAAAGAATGGACCTGGAAAAAAGGCCAAACCGGATCTCTCACCTTGAGTATGAATGATATTTTCAGGACTCAACTCTATAAAACCAGTGCTTCTACCGTGTTTGGTTCTGAGATTTTAACCCAGGATGTTCAAAGAAGAAGAGACCCTCAGGTAGTAAGATTGAATTTCTCATACAGATTTGGAAAATTTGACGTAAATTTATTGAAACGAAAAAATACCAAAGCAGACCAATCCGGTGGAATGGATGCTATTCAATAAAAAATATTAGTAGTTAGTGTTAGTGAATGTAAGGGCCGCTATTCTTAGCCGCCCTTTTTTTATAACCAGATAAAGCTGATTATTGATACGGAAACTGCATTTGAATACTTAACTTCGTAACGACTTACAATCATGAAACAAATTATTTTATTACTTATTATCTTTTTAGTTTCCTGCACTCATCCAGATTACCCAAAAGCAGAAAATGACCTCGATGCAGGCAGGGAATTTATTGACGCTGTATTAAAAGGCAATTTTGATAAAGCTGGATTTTATTCCCTTAAAGATGAATCAGATACTGGTTTATTACAACAACTCAAAACAGCTTATCAGGAAAAAAGTACTGAAGATAAACGTCAGTTACATGACGCTGTTATTACCATACTTAAAGTTGAAAACATCAGTAACTCAGAAACCATCCTCCATTATAAAAATTCATTTGACAACAAAGAACATCAACTTAAAATAGTTTTTAAAAATGGCAACTGGCTGGTTGATATCAAAGTTGCATTTAATGGTAGCATATGATTCTTAGAAATGTAATATTGGTGGCAATTGGAGGCGGAATCGGATCTGTTTTGAGATATTTATTTTCCATTTTTATAAAACCCTGGTATTTCCCATTAGCCACATTTACAGTAAACATCCTGGGATGTTTTGCAATTGGGCTAATTATGGGATGGATAACTAAAAATCATTACCCGGGGGAATGGAGGTTGTTTTTAGTAACAGGAATTTGCGGAGGATTTACTACCTTTTCATCGTTTTCGTGGGAAAGCCTTAATTTACTGGAAAATGAACAGTTTGGAGTATTGGGTTTATACCTATCCGGTAGTATTATATTGGGCTTTGCTGCAACTTTTTTTGGATATTGGCTTATAAAACAAATCTGATATATTTATGATGACAGTATTACATCCATGGCATGGTGTATCTTATGGTGACAACGCACCAAGAACAGTAAATGCAATTATTGAAATTCCACAGGGAAGCCGCTGCAAATATGAAATTGATAAACCAACAGGTTTATTGAGGATGGACCGTGTAATTTATTCTTCTTTCTATTATCCTGTTAATTACGGTTTTATTCCACGTACTTATGGTGATGATAAGGATCCACTGGATATCCTCGTATTAACCTCCCTGCCTGTTGTACCACTTACACTTATGGAAGCTAAGGTAATTGGGGTAATGCAGATGATTGATGGAGGAGATGCTGATGATAAAATTATTTCCGTGGCAGCTACTGACCCCAGTGTAAGACATTATAACAATATAGAAGAACTCCCCCCCCACTTCTTAAATGAATTGCGCCATTTCTTTGAAGAATACAAAACTCTTGAGAATAAGTCCGTTTCAGTTGAAGAATTCGGTGACAAAGTAACCGCACTCAATATTATTCAGAATTCAATTGATGCGTATAAAGCCAAATTTTCAAAATAAATACTTTGAAAAGGGTTTCTTTTACATTAATCAGTAGTTCTGATCATACTCCAGATTGATTATTATCAGAACTACTAAATAAGTGGTTGGTGCTGGATCTTAACTTTTTATTGTACCAGTACTTGTTTTTTTGTTTATTATTCTGAAGGAAACATCTGGAATAACTATTTGCATTATGTTTTGCCTGTTGATATTCTGGAGTAATTCGGTTTTACAGGGAAAAACTTTAAACTTAATTCTTGGAAAAATAATTGCCACCCCTATATTTGTAAAAATAATGACAGCAATGGAAGCACAACAATCAACAAAAAAATATTGGATTTACTTCTTTATCTGGTTTGCTATTTTAGTATTCATGCTATTTATGCCTCAGTTCAGACAATTTTTCTGGCTGGCTTTGCCTGGTACAGCTACTCATTTTGCCAAAGCAATGGATATAATGTAAAACAATAATAATTCGTTCAGATATTAAAAAAGTCCGGCTAAATTGCTGGACTTTTTTAATATCTGTATAAATAATTAAGGAATTAATCTCTTAATTATTCTTAAATGATGAGTTCTTTCACCAGTGTCTGAACTCATGATTCCTGCAGTATCTACTTTATCTATCCTTACTCTTCCGGATGCATGTATAATGGTTTCAGCATCCATTAAAATACCCACATGGGTAATCCTCCCTTCTTCATTATCAAAAAAAGCAAGGTCCCCACATTTACCCTCCTGCAAAAAACCAACAATAACACCTTGTTCTGCCTGCTGACTGGCATCTCGCTTTAGTTTTATACCCAATAATTTATACACTTGTTGGGTAAACCCACTGCAATCTATTCCAAGGGCAGATTTTCCCCCCCATAAATAAGGTGTATTCAGGTACTGGAGGCAGAAATGTTCAATATTCGTTTGATTTTTTTCTACTTTCATTGAATCCAGTACATATTTAGAGGGATACTGAATTTGATAATTACCCAAAACGACCAGCTCAGAACTAGAAAATACCGGAGTGCCACAACTAATCCGGCAATCTCTTCCGTTAATTTTAGCTGTACTGATCCCCTTTACCAGATAAAGACTGGTTTCTTTGGGGGCCTCAGTTTCAGTTAACTGCACCCGCTGGCACCATCCTTCATAATCATCAGTCAGGCATCTAACCCTGTAAAAATCTTTCGATACCTCCAAAATGGTTGCAAATTCTCCTAATAATAATTCACTCACCAGCTCAGATCTATGTGAAGCTTCTTTCCTTAAGGGTGCAACAGCTACAATACAAGCAACAATATGCATAACCTAATTTTATAGCAATTTAACTCATAATACAGTTGCAATAATCCAAAAAATGATATATAAATTATTAAGCCAAAAATAAAAATTTGATCATTCCTCAAGTCAGCCTACCCTATTATCATTCATCAGGGTTATGCCTGCTGTAAAACTGCAATATCAAATTTTTTCATTTGCATAAACGCTTTCATTACCCGGGGAGCCCGCTGTGGATCGGACATAAGCTGACCCAAAATGGCAGGAACAATTTGCCAGGAAACACCATATTTATCCTTAAGCCATCCACAGGAACTTTCTTTTCCCCCCTTACAAAGACTATTCCAGTAATGATCAATCTCTTCCTGATTTTCACATTCAACAACAAATGACACCGCTTCGTTAAATACAAAGTTTGGGCCACCGTTTAATCCCATGAATCTTCTTCCATTCAGTTCAAACTGAACCACCATTGGTGTGTCAGCAATGATGCGGCTATTTTTAAAAATAGCACAATAAAATTCAGCTGCTTCTTTTGCTTTTCCATCAAACCACAGACAAGGATATATGGGATTTGCCATTGTTTTTTTTGTGAAAATACAAAGGCTGAATGAACATTTAAAAAATGCTTATTCAGTTTATCAAACAGTGTTTAGATGATCTTTCTTAAAGTAACCTTAAAAAAGGAGAAAAACGTGTAATAATATTTACAATATATTTATATTTACTTTGTGAAAGATTTGCTGAAACATATTGGATTATTGTACTTATTATTGCTGTATTGCATGATTTCAGGATTGTACAGTGCAATTATTTTCCATACAGATAATCAACAATTCAGCAGAGCTGGCAATGAAAAAAAAGGTTATCATCATGCAATTGCCACTACTCTTTTTTACCATACAAATTCAATAGGAAGCCGATTTACAAATCCCCTGCAGGATTTGCGCATTACCGGAAAGTCAATATTCAGAGATTTTGGTGGTATAACACAACAAAGGGATCAACACTTAATTAGTGTAATTACCGGATATAATCAATATTCAAAAACATTATTAATCAGGATTAGGCAACTTATCCTTTTATTCCCTTTTCATAGTTTTATTTAAACCTCCATTTTAGCATAAAAAGAGCAAAAACAAACATTCTGCTGGATTTATTTGGCTGATTGGGTTGTTATTTATTGTCAATTTTAAAAATTAAAAATGGATTCAGGTACCGTTATCATTGCCATTATCATCACTATGGTTGGTATTATACCACTCGTGCTGATAGGCAGAAGCAATAAAAAAAAAGAAAAAAGGTATTTACAGAAAATAAACAGTCTGGCAGAAGAAAACAATTACAGAATTACACAATATAATATCGGAAGTAATTTTGTAATCGGTATTGATGCCAATTCCAATATGGTTTTCTTTTGCAGAACAAAAAAAGGTTTAGAATCAACACAAATAGTATCGCTGGCAGATATTACCAAAAGCAGGGTAATCAATACAACCCGGATAGAATATTATAATGAAAGCAAGCATAATATTACCGATATGCTTGAACTGGCATTTGACCAGAAAGTCCGCCAGAATTCAGCCATTCTGTTTGAATTCTATAATATTTACGATGAAGGCAGTTCTTTAAATGGAGAATTACAATTAATTGATTACTGGTGCCGGATGATTAATGATAAAATTTACCTGATGGGAAAGGGTAAATAATTTTAATTAAAAAGGCTGTTCTCAATAATTGAAAGCAGCCTTTTTAAAATAAGTCTTCACCGGGTTATATGGATTTTTATCATTCCTGCATCTAAGTATAAATGTTATATTTAAATTGTGAATACAGAAAGGTACCAGCATATCAGTGATAAGGAGTTAATGAATCATTACTATACCGATGGCAATAATGAATGGATTGGTATTTTATTGCAGCGCTATACCTTATTACTGTTGGGTACTTGTATGAAATACCTGAAAAATGAACAGGATGCAAAAGACAGTGTTCAACAGATTTTCCTGAAAGTCATAACCGAAATATCCAAATATAAAGTTGAATATTTTAAAAGCTGGTTATATATGGTGGCCCGCAATTATTGTTTGATGCAATTGCGTGATAAAAATATTAACTTACCGGTAGAAGAAGATAAACATGCGCAGCCTATTGAAGAAACAGATTTTGATGCAATACTGTCTAAGGAAAGAACATTGACTATAATGGAAGACAGTTTACAGGAATTAAATGAAGATCAGAAAAAATGTGTGGTGCTTTTTTACATTCATAAAAGAACCTATCATGAAATTGCGAATCAAACTGGTTTTAGTTTATTGAAGGTGAAAAGTTATATTCAAAATGGTAAAAGAAATCTAAAAATACTGGTGGAAAGAAAAATGAAAAATACATAATGGCTGATATTGATAACATATTGAATAAAGAGGGTGAATTAAATGAAGCCATCCTGCTTAAATATCTGGAAGGAACATTATCCAGAGAAGAAGCCTATGCAGTTGAAAAACAAATGGCAGCATCAGATTTTGTAAATGATGCAGTTGAAGGACTGGGTAATTTCAAAAGCAAAAAAAGTATATCGGTAATAGTAGATGAATTAAACAATAACCTGCAGCAACAAACCAGGAAGCCCAAAAACAGAAGAGAAAAAAGAAGGTTGAAGGGGCTGGACGGTATTTTGATCTCCGTTATTATTGTTTTAATGCTTTGTATGCTTGGTTATGCAGTTCTTCATGTTTATGAACAGAACAGAAAAAGAACTGAAATTAAAAGTAAAAACCTTGCCCCTTAATCAGAGATTTAACGGCTGTTTTCATTAATTACCCCTGATAGTTTTGCATAAGAAATCTATTAAATTTGAAATCAAGTTAGTCAACATGAAAGACAATTTCTCCAATCAGTCAAAATTATATGCTGCATTCCGTCCTCATTATTCTGATACGTTATATGAGTTCATCTATAGTTTGCTTTCTCATTTTAATATAGCTTTGGATGTGGCTACAGGAAACGGACAAGTAGCATCTGTACTTGCAGGTAAATTTAAAAAAGTATATGCAACAGATATCAGTCAAAAACAACTCGATCATGCCATCCCTAAAGAAAATATAACGTATATAAATGAAGCTGCTGAAAAATCTTCTTTTGCAGATAAAAGCTTCGACCTGATTACTGTTGCCCAGGCAATACATTGGTTTGATTTTGACCGTTTTTTTGCAGAAGTCCAACGCACATTAAAACCAGGTGGAATCATTTGTGTAATTGGTTATGGCCTGATCAGGGCCGATAACTCAACCAATGAAATTATTGATCATTTTTACAAAACCATAATAGGTCCGTACTGGGATAAAGAACGTAAACACATTGATGAATCTTACCGTAATATACCTTTCCCCTTCGAAAATATTTCAAGCCCTGCATTTTATATGGAATATGAATGGCCCCTGGACCATTTTGTAAAATACCTGGAAACCTGGAGTGCAGTACAACATTATATCCGCGAAAATGGAAGTAATCCTATCGGATGCGATATGACTCAGCAATTACAGGAGAACTGGTCTGTGGCAGAAAATAAGAAAATTCGTTTTCCTTTATTTATTAAAACCGGCAGGAAAGTATAAAAAAAGGAAGACTATTTGTAATAATCTCCCTTCAAAAGTGGACCTGAGGAGAGTCGAACTCCTGTCCAAACATATTTGCCATAAGTTTTCTACATGCTTATTTCATTATTACTTGTCGGCACTCAGCAGGAAACGAACAAACCAATTGAATGCTTAGCTGGATGGTCTTAAGTTGTTAGCACAGCCTTTAACAACAGCAACCTGTTTTGTTTTGAGTCGGCGGCGGAACGTGGTAACAGATCAACCTGCTCTGCGGCCCTAATGACTATCTAATCACTGATTAGGCAGCCATGGCATACTGTGTATTGCCATTTGAGATTTGAATATTCAGATTTAAGTGCTAATTATCCAACGCACTGCATGCTTACGCCTACCGCAACTTACGCTGTCAAAACCAATACAGGCCCATAAAAAATAAGTTGTAAATAAGGTAAAAATCAAAGAGCTTCAGGTACTAAGGCCATACCCGAAATTTTACTGAACAGCAAATTTACAATTTTATTTTGACCTGTTACAGCTAAACTTTATACATTCATCTTACTTTATGAATAACAGTATCCCTAATTCGTCATTAATTTATTACGGCAACGAAGCTGCAGCACATCAGCAGGTATTAAATAAATGGGTTTCTAAAGCCAGGATAATTGGCTGGGCCCGGTTTCTTATTGTTCTATTTAGCGCACTTGCCCTGTATTGCGTTTGGGGAAGTGGCTGGGTTATCGAAGCTGCAATTCCGCTTGCAGGTATTACCTTGTTTTTAAAAGCAGTATCCCTGGATATTGAAAACAAACAAAAAATTGATAATGAAAACCGGTTATTAAAAATTATTTACAAAGAAATAGAAATACTGAAAGGGAATTTCAGTTCACTGGAAACAGGAGAACTGTTTAGCCCTCACCAACATCCTTATGCCAGCGATCTGGACCTCTTTGGCCAGTATTCCTTATACCAGTATATCAACCGATGCCAGTCAGAACAGGGTAAACAATTACTGTCCCTGCATTTGTTAGCAGCGCAGGATAGAGATAGAATTCTGGAACAGCAGGATGCTGTGAAGGAATTAAGCAGAAAAAATAAGTGGAATCACCAGTTTAGTGCCTTTGGTATGTCCGGACAGGTAACAGCTATTTCCGAAAAAAGAATATCAGACTGGATGGAAAAGCCCAATCTTTATTTTACAGAGCCATACTGGCAATGGATTCTATATATTTTTCCTGCCATTACGCTTACCAGTATTTTATTATACTGTACAGGTGCAATCAGCCTTGTCTTTTTTAATTTCTCAGTAATAGCATTTGCCGTGATTGCATTTTCACTCAGTAAAAAAATTCATCCTACCTGGAAATTATTATCCAATATTACCGGGGAAATTGAAATTTTATACCAGCAACTCAACTGGCTGGAACAGGAATCCTTTAGCAGCAGTCACATAAACCAGTTGAAAGCATCTCTTTCATATAACAATGCTACCAATGCTTCCAATGAAATAATACAACTTAAAAAAATTCTGGACCGCTTTGATGTTCGATTAAACATTTACCTGATTGTTTTCTTAAACAGTTTTCTATTGTGGGATCTGAGGCAGTTTCTGGCTTTACAGCAATGGAAGCAAAACAATTCGGGCACTATTTCCCATTGGTTTACCGTAATTGCTGAAATGGAATTAAGTATCAGCCTTGCCAGGCTGGCTTTTAACCAGCCGGATTGGTGTTTTCCTGAAATAAGTACTACTTATTTCACATTGGAAGGTAAAAATATAGGCCACCCTTTAATAGCTGCCGATAAAAGGGTTAATAATGATTATACTATTCAGGGTAATGCCCGGGTAGATTTAATTACCGGATCCAATATGGGAGGCAAAAGTACTTTTTTAAGAAGCATTGGCATAAATACGGTCCTGGCACTAATGGGTGGGCCAGTATGCGCAAAAAACTTTTCTATTTATCCTGCAAAACTCATGAGCAGTATGAGAATAGCAGATAACCTGGCAGAAAGTACTTCTACTTTTTATGCAGAATTAAAAAAACTGCAACTGATTATTGAAGCAGTTAAAAGAAAGGAAACAGTGTTTATTTTACTGGATGAAATTTTAAGGGGCACTAATTCACTGGATAAACATAAAGGTTCTGAAGCACTGATCAGACAACTGATACAGCAACATACAGTAGCCATTCTGGCTACCCATGATATAGAACTTACCCACTTGCAGGAATACTATCCCCAATCCATTTCCAACTATCATTTTGATGTACAGGTTGCAAATGAAGAACTGTTTTTTGATTATAAATTAAAAACAGGTATTTGCAAAAGTTTAAATGCAACCCTTCTCATGAAAAAAATAGGAATAGATATTTAAACAACCACTTTTCCCTTATTATTTAAACAATCTCAGAAAATCAAGTCCCAGTGCATAAGCCATTAATCCCAATAATAAAACCATACCTACCATCTGTGCATATTCCATAAATTTATCACTCGGTTTACGGCCGGTAATCATTTCTACCAGTGTAAATAAGGCATGGCCACCATCCAGTGCTGGAATAGGCAGAATATTCATAAAAGCAAGGATTACAGAGAAAATGGCAGTTAAACTCCAGAAACTTCTCCAGTCCCATTCCCCGGGGAATAACCCACCAATACTGATTACACTGCCCAGTGATTCACTGGCTTTTGCTTTCCCGGTAAAGAGTTGTTTAATTCCGGTAATATAATTTGCAAGTGTAGTCCAGCATTTATTATAACCGGCAGGAATAGCTTCCAGAAAAGTATACTTTTTGGTTTCCACAACAAAACCCAGTTTGGCCAGCTCATACACATTTCCCACACCAATTCTTCCTTCTGCATTCAGGTTTACAGGAAATACCAGGGTATCTGTATTATTACGGATTACTTTCAGCTCAACAGCTTTTTTCCCTTTCCCACTTTTAATAGCTTTTACAAATTCATGGGCATAGGAAGTACTTATTGTATCCACAGCAATAATCCGGTCACCACTTTTTACACCTGCTTTTTCTGCATTGGATGATTTATCAAACATTCCAATAATATAGGGCATCCTGATCTCTACAAAATTATCGCCCTTGCTTTTATTCAGGCTCCTGATAAAATCGTCCGGTATTGCTATCTGAAATTGTGTGGAATCCCGTTGAACAGTTAGTGTTTTAGCTTCAGAGGTAATGATTTCACCAGCAATTTTCAACTCATTCCTTACCTCTTTATTGCCCACTTTTAAAATGATATCTCCATCTTTTAACCCAATTTGTTTAGCAAGGCTATCAGCTACAATACCATATTTTAAATTTTTTGCAGGCAGAAATTCCTCACCCCAAAACCACATAATACCAATAAAAATAACAATGGCTAAAATAATATTCACCACAACACCTCCCACCATAATAATTAAACGCTGCCAGGGTTTCTTAGCCCTGAATTCATAATCCTGAGGTGGTAATTTCATCTGCTCTTTATCCATGCTTTCATCAATCATCCCCGATATTTTTACATACCCTCCAAATGGAACCCAACCAATACCATATTCTGTTTCCCCTTTTTGCTTTTTCCAAAGGCTAAACCAGGGATTAAAGAAAAGATAGAATTTTTCAACCCTGCACTTAAAAAGCTTGGCAGGGATAAAATGCCCCAGCTCATGTAAAACCACTAATATGGAAAAGGATAAAATAAACTGAGCTGTTTTTATTCCAGCTACACCCCAATCAATTGCTAATAACATTTAGATTTTTTTTGAGTGATCAACTTTATATTTATAATAATGATAAAGAATCCGGCAATATAGGCATTCTTACATTTCAATTAAGGTTGCGGCAAAATTACGTGCCTCCCCATCACTTTCAAATAATTCTTCCAGCGTGGGTTTTTCAATGAATTTAATTTTATTCATAGTGCGTTCAACCATTTCTGTAATATCCAGGAACCCAATACGGTTTCTTAAAAAGGCAAATACTGCAATTTCATTGGCAGCATTTAAAATACAAGGCAGGTTTCCACCTTTATTTAGTGCTTCAATGGCTAAAGAGAGGTTCCTGAAAGTACGCAGGTCTGGCTCCTCAAAACTTAAAGTACCGGGCCTTTTAAAATCATACCTGGGTAACTCATTGGCGATCCGCTGCGGAAAACCCAAAGCATACTGAATAGGAAGTTTCATATCAGGCAATCCCATTTGGGCTTTAATGCTTCCATCAGCAAACTGAACCATACTATGAATAATACTTTGCGGATGAATGACAACCTGAATCTGATCAGGAGAAAGATTGAACAACCATTTGGCTTCTATCATCTCCAGGCCTTTATTCATCAGTGTGGCAGAATCTATGGAGATTTTTGCACCCATACTCCAGTTGGGATGCTGCAAAGCATGGTCACGCTTTACATTTACCAGGAAATTCGGTTTTTTTCCAAGAAATGGGCCACCACTGGCAGTAAGTATAATCTTTTCAATTTTATTTCTGCCCTCTCCCACCAGGCATTGAAAAATAGCAGAATGTTCACTGTCTACCGGTATTACAGGTATCTTTTTTTCATAAGCCTTCCGCATCACAATCTCCCCGGCAACAACCAGTGTTTCTTTATTGGCAAGCGCAATGGGTTTATTGTTATCCAATGCCCGGAGTGTAGGCTTAAGGCCCGCATAGCCCACAATGGAGGCCAGCATCATATCATAATCATCAGAAGCTGCAGCTTCTTCAAGTGCCTGCTCTCCTGTTAATACTTTAATTTTAGTATTTGATAAAGCACTTTTAACAGCTTTAAATTTCTTCTCATCACCTATTACCACACATTCAGGTAAATACTGCAAAGCCTGTTTTACAAGTAATTCGTTGTTAGATTGTGCCGTAAGTATGCTGGCTGCAAAGAGATCAGGATGAGCTGCAATAACCTCTAAAGCCTGCGTTCCAATAGAACCTGTGGAACCAAATATTGCGATTCTTTTTTGTGCCATGATTTGCAAGATATGAAAGTCTTTCAGGACTATACGGTAAATTGAATCAGTAAATCGGCTATCTGCCTGTCGTTACTTAACCGGGGAACCTTATTCTGTCCACCCAGTTTTCCAATAGAGCGCATATAATCTATAAAACCATTCTTTTTAATTTTTCTAACCTGAAGCCGTTCTAAAATATTGCCTGCAATCAGGTCATCATAATATACATTTTTTGAACGTAGATTATCATCCACTTTGCCTATAAATGCATCCATATCAGCTGGTTGATTTTCAAATTCAATAAACCACTCGTGAAAACTCTTTCCTGCATTGCTGGAAATATTTGGAGCAACGGTAAATTCAATTATCTTAACATTATCTTCTTCAGCTGCCTTCAGGAGGGCATATTCCACTTCTTCGCCAATAACATGTTCCCCAAATGCAGAAATAAAATGTTTAATTCTGCCACTTACCACCAAACGGTAAGGGTTGGTACTTAAAAATTTAACTGTATCCCCAATATTATAAGCCCATAATCCAGCATTACTGGAGATAATCAATGCATAATTCTCCCCGGTTTTCACCTCACCAAGCGTAAGCCTGGTTGGGTTCTCATTAAAAATCTCACCTGCAGGTATAAATTCAAAAAATATGCCGCTATTGGTATTCAGCAGTAATCCTTCTTTTTTATAATTATCCTGAAAAGCAAAAAAACCTTCACTGGCCGGAAACAGTTCTATATAATCCAGTTTTTTACCAATCGTTTCAAATATCTTGGATTTATAAGGTTCAAAATTCACACCTCCCTGTACCATAATACTGAAATTTGGAAAAACTTCCGTAATACTTTTACCAGTCTTTTCTTTAATACGGTCAAAATACATTTGCATCCAGGGGGGGATACCGCTGATCAATGTCATATCCCTGTCAATCGTTTCTGCCACAATACTATCCAGTTTCGTTTCCCAGTCTTCAATACAATTGGTTTCATAAGAAGGCAACTGGTTGGCTCTCAGATAATTTGGAATATGGTGATTTACGATGCCACTTAACCGCCCTGTTGGTATACCTGCAATTCGCTCCAATTCAGGAGAGCCACTTAAAAAAATCATTTTCCCATTGGCAAAAGCATAATTACCAGACTCTACCATATAACATAAAAGTGCATTTCTGGCGGTATTAATATGGTTGGATATTGATTCTTTTGTTATCGGAATATATTTTATACCGGATGTAGTGCCGCTTGTTTTGGCAAAATAAATGGGGATACCTTTCCAGAGAATATTATGTTTCCCCTCTTTTATTTTTTGAATATAGGGTTTAAAAGCTTCATAATCCCTTACCGGAACCTGTTGCACATAATCGGCATGAGAATGAATATTTATAAATTGATGCTCCTTACCAAATTGGGTTTTTTGAGCAGTTTTTATTAACTCCTTAAAGATATTCGCCTGATCCTCAATGGCGGTTGCCATCTCCTTATGTATCTTCCTGTGAACAAACTGAGCAAATGGCCTGGCCAGTAAAGATTTCAGATTCATGATAAATAACTGGATTATTAGGGGGCAAAAATAGGTGTACCGAGCCATCCCCGAACAAAAACTGAAGTTAATTTCCACATAAAAGAAAAATAGGGGATAATTTCTTTTATAAAAGATTTCCAAATTCAATCTGTAAACCCTACCTTTGCCGTCCTAATTTTTGGAAAGTTATGTTAGCAGTAGTAAAAATCGCAGGTCAGCAATTTAAAGTTCAAGCAGGAGACAATTTATATGTCCCTCACCTGCCCGGTAAGAACGGTGACAAAGTTGAGTTCAATGAAATTTTACTGGTAGACAATGCCGGAATTATTTCAACTGGTACCGACGTTAAAGCAACCGTTACAGCCGAAATAGTAAAAGATTTGATACAGGGAGATAAAGTGATTGCCTTTAAAATGAAAAGAAGAAAAGGTTTCAGGAAAAAGCATGGTCACAGAACTCATTACACTCAAATCAAAATTGAAAGCATTGCTTAATATTTATATTAGCAATTTAAATTATTAATTTTTAATTTTTTTACCATGGCACACAAAAAAGGTGAAGGAAGCGTAAAGAATGGGCGCGACTCAAACAGTAAACGTTTGGGTGTTAAGATTTTTGGCGGACAGCCTGCAATATCCGGAAATATTATAGTTCGTCAACGTGGAACTGAATATCATCCTGGTAAGAATGTTGGTGTTGGCACTGACTTTACATTGTTTGCATTAGCAGATGGTGTTGTTGAATTTAAGAAAGGAAGAAACGACAGAACTACTATTTCTGTTCTTCCTGTAGAAGCTAACGCATAAAAAAAATTTTGCAGTTAGAAAAATGTTTATAATTTTATGGCATTAACTAACCATTAAATTTTCAAAACATGGCAAAAGCTGCAAAAAAAGCTGCTCCAAAAAAGGCTGTAGTAAAAAAAGCCGCTCCTAAAAAAGCTGCTCCGGTTGCAAAGAAAGCTGCTCCTAAAAAAGCCGCTCCTAAAAAAGCTGCTCCGGTTGCAAAGAAAGCTGCTCCTAAAAAAGCCGCTCCTAAGAAAGCTGCTCCGGTTGCAAAGAAAGCCGCTCCTAAAAAAGCTGCTCCAAAGAAAGTTGCTAAAAAGAAGTAACCTATCCGGATCAAAAATATCCTTAAAGTCCCGAGAATTTCTCGGGACTTTTTTTATTCTTTATCTTCACATTTCACCTCCCCAGTTTCAATCATGGATAACTATTCAATTGCAGATAATTTCTCTCTATTGTCTAAACTGATGGACATTCACGGAGACAATAGCTTTAAGTCCAAATCCTACTCTGTTGCGGCTTTTAACATAGAAAAGCTGCCTGTTCAATTATCAGAAATGGAAGCCCGGAAAATCAGTGCTATCCGAGGTATTGGAGATGCCATCGGTAAAAAAGTTATTGAACAACTGGAAACCAATCAGCTCAGTATCTTAAATGAATATATTTTAAAAACCCCTCCGGGTATCCTGGAGATGTTACATATTAAAGGCCTCGGACCTAAAAAAATTGCTACAGTCTGGAAAGAACTGGAGATAGAATCTTTAGGTGAGTTGTTATATGCCTGTAACGAAAACAGGCTAACACTTTATAAAGGCTTTGGAGAAAAATCACAAAAGAATATCAGAGATGCCATTGAATTTTATATGGGTTCATTGGGCAGTTACCTGTACCAGCAGATAGAACCTTATGCAGCATTAATGAATGCAGTATTAAAGAAAACCTTTCCGGAAGCTAGATTTGAAATTACTGGCAGCTTCAGAAAACAATCCGAAATAATAGAAAAACTAGAATGGGTTTCCACAGTAGATTACGAATCACTTTATTCATTTTTTACCAGCCAGGAATTTGAACCTGTTGAAGAAACAGAATACTATCTTTCTTTTAAAGGAAAAGAGAATATTACCATTGGGTTTATCTTAACGGATGACAGTAATTTTTATAAAGAATTATTTTTAAGCAGCTGCAGTGATGCATTTGCTGAAACATGGAACCAACAATTTTCATTCAAAACAAAAAACTATGCTTCCGAAGAAGCAATCTTCACAGAAAATAATATTCCATTTATTCCTGCTTACTTAAGAGAAAAGAAAGGTATAATTAGTAAGGCACAACTACACCAACTCCCCGCTACCCTTCTTACTACCGATATCAGGGGTATTATTCACAGTCACAGCAAATGGAGCGACGGTCAGTATAGTATTGAAGAAATGGCCAAAGCAGCACAATCAAAAGGATTTGAATACCTGGTCATCAGCGACCATAGCAAATCTGCCTTTTATGCTAATGGTCTGAAAGAAGAAAGAATACTGGCTCAACAGAAGGAAATTGATGAACTGAATCAACAGCTTTCTCCCTTTAAGATTTTTAAAAGCATTGAAAGTGATATTTTAAATGATGGCAATCTGGATTATCCGGCAGAAATCCTTTCCACTTTCGATCTGGTGATCGCTTCCATTCACTCTAATTTAAAAATGACAGAAGAAAAAGCAATGATGCGGCTTCTGAAAGCAATTGAAAACCCTTATACAAGCATTTTAGGCCACATGACGGGCAGATTACTGCTTAGCCGTAATGGTTATCCCGTAAATCATAAGCTGGTCATAGAAGCCTGCGCAGCGAATAATGTGGCGATTGAATTAAATGCACATCCCAGAAGGCTGGATATTGACTGGCGCTGGATTTATTATGCACTGGAAAAAAATGTACTGATTTCAATTGATCCGGATGCACATACCATTGATGGTTTTGATGATTGCAGGTTTGGAGTGCTGGTTGCTCAGAAAGCCGGACTAACCAGGGAACAGAACCTCAGCAGTTTTTCTTTACCAGAATTTGAATTCTTTGTAACCCAACAGCAACAAAAAAGGTCATAACATTAACAGCAATGCATCATAGATATTAGTGCCTTTTAAACATCAAGGGGAATTTCAACATAAAACACAGTCCCTCTATCTGTGGTACTGAACCAAATATTCCCATTTGCTTTTTCTGTTATGCCCCTGCATATGGCTAACCCTAGCCCTGTTCCGGACGATTTAGTGGTAAAATTCGGTGCAAATATTTTATGCCGCACTTCAACCGGAATACCTTTACCCTCATCGGCAATTGAAAACCTGACTTTGTTATTATTTTTCTTCAGGCTCACTTCAATCTTTATTTTTTCCAGGTCTTCAGATGCTTCTATCGCATTTTTAAACAGATTGGTAAATAACCGGTTAATCTGAATCTTATCTGCAAGAACCGGATATTCGCCTTCTTCCTTATTCCAGGTAATTTCAATCTGCTGATCTGTTTTGTACAGTATCAGTAAAGATTCTATCAACTCACTGATATCAAATTTCTCCAGATTAACATTACTGATATTCGCAAACTGAGAAAAATCTCCTGCAATTTTAGCCAATTGGTCTATTTGCTCTACCAGAGTTTTTGCAACATTCTGGGATAGCTCTTTTACATTTGGGGATCCGTTGTCAATGGCCCTTTGCAAATACTGGATACTCAATTTCATTGGTGTCAACGGATTCTTAATCTCATGGGCTACCTGCCTTGCCATTTCCCTCCAGGCACCTTCCCTTTCACTCTGTGCCAGGGCTTTGGCACTTTCTTCCAGTTTCTTCACCATTTTATTGTATTCATCCACCAAAGTGCCAATTTCATCATTGCTATTCCATTCAATCACTTCATTTACTTTCCCCAGGCTAATTTGTTTCATTTTATCGCCAATCAGGTTAAAAGAAGCAGTAATCCTGTTGGTGATCAGAAAGGCAATCGCACCAGCTATTAAAAAGATAAATGCATTCAGGTTAATTAAGGTAGCCAGAAACCCGGATATCTCCTGATTTAATTCTGCCTGTGAATTTAAATAAGGAATATTCAGATATGCATGTACATCACCATCGCCATCCACAATCGGTGTATAAATACTCAGGTAAGACAGGTTGCCAATTCTTTCCTGCTGAGAAAACCTGCTTTGCTTTTTATAATGCAATTCATTAAAAGCATGGGGTTCCATATTATGGCTCAACAACCGTTTGTTATAAATATAGGGTTGTGTGGACACCCTTAATTTACCATTGGCATCAAATAAATTCAAATCAATATTATGCGCTTCAGAAATATCAACAATCGCTTTCTCAAAATCGTTATTCAAACCAATATCCCTTACCGATGGATTGGTTTCTGCATCCAGCTGTGTACGCATCCTGGCCTCAATTTCAGATGCCATAACCTGGATAGACCTGAAAAGCCTTTCTTCATTACTGCGGTTAACCCGGATGATAAAAAAAGTAATGGTTGCTGCTGCAATTACTACAAATGAAAAAATACTGATAAAGATAAAAGTAGAATGAATCTGCGACCGGATATTAAAATTAAACAGCAATTTAATACCTCTCCACTGAAACCTGGCATTGAGTAAAAATTCTGATACTCGTAATAAAACGATCACAATTAAAAATGAGCAAAATAAATAAGCAAATAAAGAAATGAAAGCAATATAGGGGTTCCCCCTTTTTACAATCAATACCGTTTTACCATTTCCTGCATTATACCATAGTTCATCATAATCCTCGTTATACTTCTGCAGGTAACTGGCTGCAGGAATATCTTTTTCATTGATCTGTTGTGGAAAATTATAATCATTAAACCGGGTAATCAGTTTTCCGTCATGATAAATAGAATATGCATAATTCAGGTTTAACCCTGCCGACAAATCATTGGATTGCCTGAATAATTCAGGATAAATGGCTTCACTTACATATTGCTTGGGCTTTACCAATATAAACAGATAACCAACCACCCCCTGTTTATTGCTGATTACTTTTTCATATAAATAACTTAAATGGTTGCCTTCAGATTCATAACTGTACAAATCTTTTATCCCGGTTGGTTTGCCCTGAGATACCACCAACGATTTCAAAGTTGCAAACTCAGTACTGTCTTCATTATATAATGGATGAAAATACCGGTCGTAGGTATAAATCCCGGTCACATATTTATTTAAATAACCTGAAAAATTGGCCTCAATCAGGCTATCCTTCAAAAACTTACTACCCTGTTCATCGGTTACCCTTTTAAACAGGTCGCTATTGAAATTATCATTAAAATTTTGAGTGGCAATATTCAGCAGTTCCTCACCCGCAGGGTCTGTTTGAACAGAAAAATTCTCGGCCACTTTTTTACGCAATGCCAGTTCCACCTGTTTGTTTTCATTCATCAGTACAGCTGCAATAGATAAGGCAAAAAACATCACCCAGAATATAAAGAAACGCGATTGCAGAATAGATAATGGAATATCTTTTTTACGATAATATAAAATTAAAAAATACATTACCAGCCATATCAATACCATTATATTAGACACGGTAAAAGAACTGTTAATATTTATAGTAAGGTATACCAAACCAGTCACCGCAACCGTAATGAGCTGCTCATAAATATCCAGATTGTTTTGATACACCGGTTTCAGTAATATATGGGATAAGTCAAAGAACAGCAGCACGAATAAGCATAAAATGATAAAGCAGACAATAGTATAAATATCCAGGCTAAACACATTGGAAACATCAAAGGATATTTTAGAATCCAGCACCAGGCTCCGCATCAGGCTTACTAAAACGAAACAAAGCAGCACAATTACCATCACATTTACATACAACATTTTTCTGCCCCATTTGGCAGAATAATTAATCAGGGGTTTGTCTGACTGGAACTTATAAAAATTAACCAGCCAATATGCCAGCACAACATTAATGAATAAATCACCCAAAGATTTATGTACAAAATCAGATGCATAAATACCCGGATCAAATAATTCCAGCTGAGAATAATCAAAAGGTACCGGCAAATGATAAGAAATATACCTGGTAATCAATACAATGCCCGAAAGGAAAAAAAAGCCAGTCTTAAACCCTTCATCACGGGATAAATCAATGGCAACGGCATAAAGGAACAAAAAGAATAAAAGAGCAGCAATTGTCCGCAGTATAACAGTTAATAAATCATACCCGGCAAACGTTTTCCCTTCCTTAAATTTAATTTTAAATAACTCTTTCTGCGCCTCCCCGCTGTGAATATGAAATGCGGCTGTATCGGTGGTAATCTGGTATTGCTTATCCAGGTCCGGAAACCCATCAAAATGAGTAGATAAATATTTATTGTTAATAAAATAATTCCACCTAACAGGCAATAACCCAACTACAAAGATATTTTTCCTATTAATTGTTATGGTTTCCTTAATCAGTTCAAATTCACCATTCTGATAACTTACAAAATAATTACCATCTGTTCTCTTCAGGTCTGCCCTGGTCAGATAATAATTATTGCTGTTCCAGTATACTACAAAGGGATTGCCCAGGTCATTAATAGAAAAAACAAACAATCCAAATTCTTCCGAAAAAAGCTGTGTCCGGTCTGCCTTTTTAGACAAAGTATCTTCTATCAGGGAGGCAATCAATGCGGTATCAGATACAATCTCATTAAACCTTTTTTCTTTCTCAAATAAATGGTTCTGCAGTTTTGCCTGTACTTTTTCAGGGGAGGAACTGTAACTCCAGTAATTGGATACAATAAATGAAACAGTAAATAACCAGGCTGCAGTTATAATTAAATAACCATGTCGGTATATAGCATTTTGTAAAGAAACAATCAATGTATTTTCTGTTTTATTTCATTCCAGATGGCATCCATCTCTTCCAAAGTCAGGTCTGTTAAAGACTTTCCCCCCGCTTTGGCAGCTGATTCCATCAGCTGAAAGCGTTTAATAAATTTCCGGTTGGTCTTCTCCAGTACAGCTTCAGGATCTACCTGCAAAAACCGTGCATAATTCACCAGACTAAACAATACATCCCCAAATTCCTCTTCAATATGGTCCTGGTTATTTAGCGCAATAGCTTCCTTCAGTTCCTGCACTTCTTCCTCCACTTTTTTCCATACATCTTCCCGGTTTGCCCATTCAAAACCAACCTGCTTTACCTTTTCCTGTATCCGGGTAGCTTTTACTATTGCAGGCAATGAGGCTGGCACCCCACTCAAAACAGTTTTATTGGGTTCTCTTAATTTAATCTGCTCCCAGTTCTTTTTTACATCCTCCTCATCATTCACTTTTACATCCCCGTAAATATGCGGGTGACGGACAATCAGCTTCTCTGAAATGCCTTTGATCACTTCTTCCAGCGTAAATTGCTGTTCCTCCTTTCCTATCCGGGCATAAAACAGAATATGCAATAGCAAATCACCCAATTCTTCCTTTATTCCTTTCCAGTCATGTTCAGTAATCGCTCCGGTAAGCTCATAGGTTTCTTCAATGGTCAGGGTACGCAGAGTGTCAATGGTCTGTTTTTTATCCCATGGGCATTGTTCCCTCAGTTCATCCATAATCTTCACTAATCCCATAAATGCAGCGGCTGTATTATCCATATTTTAAATTGTAAATGCAGAAAATGTAAATAAACCAATAATCAGAAATAACATTAAAAAGAATGCAAGAAAGTTTAAGAGGATTAACTTTAAAATGGTTTTAACCCTGCCCTGCCCGTAAAAATTACGAAAGGCTTTATAATTATAAAAAGTAAATGCAAGTAATATTCCACCTTTTACCCAACGGGTTACAACACCTCCCGGCAAAAAATGATCCATTAAAAAATAAATCAGGAAAAATATAAACGTAGCCGTGTATAAATGAATGGTAAATATACCATGATCGGCAAAATAAAGCTCTTTTCGCCTAAAGTAAAGCAAGCAAAGCATCCAGGCAAAAAAGGGCAAAGAAACAAAAAGCATCTGTGGCAATTTATGCAAGAACACTTCCCCCATTTTGCGGAAAAAATCAGATTTATGATTTTTATATTTTACATTCAATTCAATGGTTCTTTGCTTTATCTTTCTGTTAAACCATCCATCCCGCTTAGCTTCCGGCAATTTTTTCTGTGCAGAATCATATTGCTGCAAACTTGTGTATTCCGTTTTTTCTAAACTTACATTTACTTTTCCTGGATTTGTCTCCTCCTCATCTTCTGCAGAATCTTTTATTCCTGCTGCTATTCTTTGATCCAGAGCCCTGATCTTTTCATTAACTTTTGCTTTTTGGAGACTATCTTTAATGGTACCCAATATCTGTACCAGGGTTGCTTTTGTTTCCTGCATTTGTGCAGGTGTTTCTTTTTTATCCAGCTTACTGGCAGTTTCATTCAGGGATTCTTCTACTTTGGACAAGGAAAAAAAGAGCAGAAAAAAGACAAAGGAAGTAAATACATATAACCGAACCGGATGCAGGTAGCTCATCCTCCTACCTTTTAAATATTCTTTAGATAAAAAAGCAGGCCTGAACAGCAAATATTGTAAAGTGGTAAAAAACTTTCCGTCAAAATGGGTAATATCTTCCATAAAATGCCTCACCAGGTGCCAGAAACTCTCTTTAGGCTCCAGGTTTTCCTGTCCGCATACATGGCAAAACCTTCCCTGTAATGCTGCATTACAATTTAAACAGACTTTTTCTTTTCTTTCGTGATGATGTGGCACCTTGTTAATATTTAACTAAAAATACATCTTAGATTCAATCCTTTAACAGGATATGGAACCTTTTTTTTGAATGTTGATAACCTAGCCATTAAATTTGAAGAAAATAAGAAATGAAGTACCTTTCTGTAATTGCCCTGATCCTTATTTTCAATTCCGCATTTTCACAATATTATTTTAACGACCTTATTTCAAATCAATACAGCAACAAACAGTTTCAACTCATAAAAGCCGGTAAAATAAAACAGGTACAGGCCAAAAGCATAGATGCACAGGGGCAGGTTACGGAAGGCTTTTCGCTAACGCAGGACTTTGATAGAAATTACAGCAGTTCCACTACCCACTCAATTACAGCAGCAAATATTAATTCGGTATTAACCACGCAATACAATACAGATAAAGTTATTTCCAATAATGAACTGTCAAAAGGGGTAGAAACAACAGTCGGGTATACCTACGGTCCGGATGGCAAACTTTCCTCCATCTTTTCCACAACCACAGATACTGCATTGCATTATCAGACTACAGAAAAACATAACTGGCAATATGCAGCTAATGGCAAACCCCTGCAGATGCTGCGCATAAAAAATGAAACAGATACACTATTTATTGTTTTTATTGCAGATGAGCAGGGTAATATAGCAGAAGAACACTGGAAAAGAAAAGGAAAAGATATTGAAACCTATTATTATTACTATAATACAAAAAATCAGCTTACCGATATTGTACGTTTTAATAAAAGGGTTCAAAAATTATTACCCGATTACCTGTTTGAATATGATGATCTGAACAGATTATCTATTATGACCCAGGTTCCTGCTGCCAATAGCAATTATCTTATCTGGAAATATACTTATAATGACAATGGTTTAAAGAAGACTGAGATTTGCACCAACCGGGAGAAGGAATTGATTGCAAAGGTTGAATACAGTTACCTGTAACCGTTTAAAGAAGTACTTATATTACTTTTTCTTCTATAATTCGGTAACTTTTGCATCAACAATTTTCTTGCTCATTACAGCAATATTTAAGTAGTATTACTCTAAATATGCAGGAATACATTTTAAGTATTTCTTTGTATGCTGTACACAGAAATAGTAAATCGGCAAATGCGTATAATAGAGACTTTATTTTACGTATAATGCCCAAATATACTTGCAAATACCATTTAATAATGTTAATATAATATTGTATTCCCATATTATTATATAATTTAGGTGATTCCACTAGTCAGCCTACAGCAAAATTGAAAAGGGTTAAGGGCCCTAACCATCAATGAACTACAGAAAATGGCCCATCTCTTTAATCTCACCACCGACCAGATTATTAATTATGATGACAAAATCCCTAAAGAAATTATTCTCGAAGATAAAACGGCAGTAGAACAAATGAGGCTTATCCAACAGCTCGATGATGACGATAAACAAACCATCTTCAAACTCATTGATAAAATGCTTACCAATAAAAAATTTAAAGACTTCTTTCAAAAAAATGTAGCTGCTTTATAAAATAATAAACTTAATATCAATGCGTCTCCACCAGTAACGGTCCCTTGTTTTGTATCACCTACAAATTATCAAAGCACTGTAAAATGATCAATCACAATGCAAAATAAACTATAGTTCTAAACAGAGAGCACGTTCAGAACTGAGGTCATATGAAACCATGGTAACGCAGCTAATCTAATCAATAAAAAGCTATTGAAGCAATTTAAGCAGGTGGAACAATTGAACAAGAAGAATAAGCACCTATTCAAAACATTTATTGGCACTTTTTTTACTAAATGACAGAGTCTACAACTGGCTGGCGAATATTACTACGTCAAAAAAAGCCGCAGCTTTCGCTTCAATACTTGTAACCAAAATATTAATTTATTCCGGCATTTTTAAAAAATATCCTTCATTGACTGTAATGTGTAGGTTCCCTGAATACGTTGTACGGAATTTGATGGTATCTTTTTTTACTTCCTTTAATTCTATACAAGGCAACCCCAAAGAATCGTGTTTTAATTTGAGAGGGCCGGCAAAAGAATCTACAGCATTTTTGGTGGAAAATTTCATACTGAAAGTACATTTGTAAATCCAGTTTAATTTCCCATAAGCCGAATCATGCCTATTTGAATATTGCACAAAAGAGCTATCTTGAATTTTGATTCTATAGAGAGCAATCTCTTTGGCTTACCTACCGCGCAGACAAATACACTAAAATAGATGATCCCAATATATAAACACATAATAAAATAACCCCTACTGCTTTTTGCTTGACTGTTTCATTTTTATACTTTATACACAAGTCTTCTAATCTCTTATATAAAATAAAATAGTTAATTAACATAACTGTCAATGATATAATAATTGCAATAGATATCGCTTCATTCTGTGTGTCGCCTTTTAGTGGAATCTTTGCCATATTTAAAAGTGTGAGGCCATTTGCAAATTCGCACACACTTAAAAAAATCATTGCATTTGTAGCTGGGGTGTCATTTGTTCTGATTTTTGAGAACAGCCTATACAAAGTATAATATAAGTATTTCATATTTTTTATTTGAAAGTTTCTCCTTGCTTATCATTATTCCTTATATATAATCTACTTATTGCATCCACATTGATGAATCCATAACACCGTTAGGCAAAGGATGTTTTTTAAGATCTTCATAATGTATTTTTGCCACAAGATAACTTGCTTCAATAACAATACCTGGAACACCTCCAACAGTGAGTGCAAGCCCAGTCACGCTTGCATTTAAACCCGTTTCAGTCCAAGATTGATATGGTTCACCAGTTTTTGGATTTTTTGTCGAAGATAAATATAAATCAGCAGCAGTTCCTACACCAATTGCTAAATACCCGGTCACTTCTGCAGCTTTTGCAACAACAGCCACTTTAGATACTTCACTAACTTCTTTTGTTATATCAGAAGCTGTACCTACATAACTTGAAGCGGTACCGGTTTTGTCAACTACTTCTGCTGCATTTGATTCTCCTTCGTTGTTTACTCCACCTGTTGTTATGGTATGCCGACCTTTAGTGTTTATTGTTACCCCTTCTCCATATGTTTTTCCATCTGTTGTTGCAGAACCATCGGCATTTAATTTATAGCTTGCGTGTACTTCGCCATATTGATCTTTTGAATTTACTTTTAAACTATTTCCTAAATGTTCATATCCTTTTACTTCTTGGTTAGTATTATACCATACATAATTTCCGTTTTCATTATTTTTATACCAATCAATCTTTCCATTAGGGTCTATTCTTGTTAATGGATTATTTTGAACATAATTATATGGCGTTAACCAATTTCGTTTATCAGCCATTGGATCAACGGTCATCCATCTCCCAATCTGATTATCGTACATCCTTGCCCCATAATCATACCACTCCAACCCACTCCCATCACTAAATTCCTGATGCTGTTGTTCTTTTCCATTGTATTTGTATTTATTCTCTGGCTTCCCAGCAGCTTTAAATGAAATTCCTGCCAACTCAAAACCCCATGGCGAATAATGAGACTCCTGAAGCAACGGCCCCCTGGTCTGTATCACCTGTAAATTATCAAAGAACACATCCTGATCGCTTTCATTAGAACAGTAAACATAAAGATAACCATTCTTTGTAATTGTTGCTGTTCCACTTTGATTATTTACTGCCTCTGCTGCACCTATCTGACTAAATCCACTATTCGTTCCACTGGTTACAGGCCGGAACTGTTCATCAAATAATATCCAATTAATATAAGCTTTTGGTTTACCCGAAGGGGTGGGTACATTACTGAGTAAATTGTTTAATAATCCCGGTGTTACCGGTGATGCATTTAATGCTGTTCCGGTTACTATACCTCCATCAGCCCCTGCAACTGCAGATGTCCCTGCAAATGAAGTGATAAAACTGCTGAGTACACTGGTTATGGGAAAGTTATTATTGGGGGTGGTTCCATTATTATGCCAGTAACTCTTGCCCATAATATTTACAATATCCCCGGCCATTACCTGCAGTGTAATACCCAAACCAGTTTTATCCCCTGTTGAACCATTCAGCCGGTACATGTTTAAACTGGTGGCTGTAGTATTACTGTTGGGGTTTGTATTATAGGGTGGATTGCCATTATTGTTCTGATAATTATTTCCAGTTGCACTGGCAAAACTGGGTATGGTGGACATGGGTACTATATCACCGGTATTGATCATATAATATTGTGATTCCGTAGCGGTGGCACTGCTTTCCAGGGTGGCTACCGGGTATACATCCTGCTGCTGCTGGTCGGTTAATACCATTCGGGTATTGCCTAAATGGTCCTTGATAAAATAATCATAATTATAAGTGGGTGTTCCTCCTGCTACCAATGCCTGGGTTACCCTTACCCTACCCTCTTCTGTTCCAAAAAACTGTAAAGTATTATCCTGGTATACAAACCCTCCGATATAAGTGGTATAAGAGGTTTTATTACTGGCATAGTCTGTTACCCTTTTTTCCAGTTTATTCCCTGCTGCATCATAGATATAATTGATAATTCCCTTTTTCTGTACCTGCACCTGGTAGGGTAAATTCAGGTGATTGTAAATAATGCCACTTACCCCTGCTGTATCTATATCCTTATTCATATCCCTTGTAAGGTTCCCATTCACATCATAGGTATAATCTACAGCACTGCTGGTCTTTGTGCCTCCCAAACTATTCAGATAGGCCTGCGAACTCCTAAAATCTCCGAGTGTTGTTGTTGGATTATTCACCCCGTCTATTACATTTATAATTTATTCGAATTAAGGGAATAGGTATAAATGAGGTTATCAATCAGTTATTTTTTGATTCAATACCAGATCTGACTTCATTCAAATGAGATATGCCAAATGAAATGTGGTAAGATGCATTTATTGATTATTAAAATCTTAAAAGACCGTTCTAATATTCCGGTTTCTCCACCTGCTAATTGATACACTTTTCCATTACTATCCTGGTACATATTCAAAAGATAGAAGTGCCCAAGTAATATTTTATGATAAAGTCGCTTGTTTGGTTTGCATTTATTACCTCTTTTAAAAGCTCTTTATCCATGCTCA
>Ga0364874_10058_pt1 | contig 57611 bp, 48 predicted proteins | sample ExccelAu500001D4_2_FD_206922 | JGI IMG/M metagenome (GOLD analysis project Ga0364874, IMG submission 206922) | Enriched cells from Trout Bog Lake Hypolimnion, Wisconsin, USA - BchlTB.Aug07.5000.01.D4 | ecosystem: Environmental > Aquatic > Freshwater > Lake > Hypolimnion/Profundal zone | place... | reverse complement strand
CACTAAAACATTACCCGATTTATATGCAGCTGCCGGATTGAAATTTGACCTTTCACCGGATCATATTAAAACCCTGATGCAATTTGTAAACGAACAGATGGAACTGTTATAAACAGTAGCATTAAGCATTGAATTAAATAAAGATGGCGGTTCTTAACAGACCGCCATCTTTATTTTTAATACTAAGCTATTTAATTTTAAGTCTGATATTTTTAGCAGATTCCTGCCGCATTACATGCATGGGAACAGATACGCCCAGAGCCAGTGACATGATGATGAATAAGGTTTTTACACCATTATTAACCGTGTCAGACATTATAGTTGTATAGTCCGGCCCGATAGCACCGGTAAGTTTAATCAATCCCAGCATCGTACGGTAAGCAAATACACCTGGAATCATTGGTATTACTGCTGGTATGGCAAATATCATGGGTGGTACATGCCTGAAATGGGCAATCGGTATACTTAGCATACCCACCGCAGTAGCGCCTACAAAAGAGGCAAAAACCACTCCCACTGTTAATTGTAACAGAGTAAATTTCAGGAATCCGCCAATAGCCCCTCCAATCCATAGGGCAAATAAGGTTCTGGGAGGTACATTAAACAAAATACCAAAACCAATGGCACCCCAGCCGCACCAGAACGCTTTGCTTAATACAAGAATTAAATCCATATAATAATTATTTTAAGTTATAAATAAGCATGGCCAGTAATAATCCAAATGCAATAGCCATGGCAAACATCAGGGCATTGATACCACGTACCAGTCCGTTTAATATATTGCCATCAATCAGGTCGGTAAAGCTGTTGATTAAAGGAACACCGGGAATCAGAAAGAGTACAGAGGTTGCAAATGCATGTTCAAAATTTATATTTAATCCGGCTTTAATAAATGCCCCTGCAAACAAAGAAGCAACCAGAGACCCGAAAAACACACAGATATATGGGTTGAATTTCTTTTTCACTGCTTCCTGTCTGGTAAACAGTCCGCAAAAAGTAGCACCGAAAGTAATAAGGAGTTCTATCGGTTTACCACCAAAAGAAAAACAGAAGGCAGAGCCTGCAAGGCTTACAAATAATAAAATTACCAAACGTGGGTAATGGGGCAAATTCAGTAATTTTTGCAGCTCATCTTTTACTTCCTGGATAGATAAACCATTTTCAACGGTATCCCAGCTTAATCTGCTGATGCCGGAAATGGTTTTAAAATTAACACCCTGTGCCGGTGTACTGAGCATACCATTGAAAAGGGGAGTATCTGCTTCGTCATTTAAAGTAAGGCTGATAGATTTTGGTGCAATGGATACATGCGCCTGGTAGTCGTAGGCAGCTGCAAATCGTCTCATAGTAATCCTGATCCTGCTGCAACTGGCACCGGAACTTAACAGGGAAACACCTACATCCAATAATAAGGCACCTAATTCTTTGGCTTCTGATTTTTTTGTTGTCTCCATTCAAAAATGGTTTTATTAAAAAATAATTTACTGCAAATTTACTCCTGTTTAACAGCTTAAATTATGACGGATTTCATGGTAATATAAGAATATAAATCCGTTGTGACATTGATGTGGCAACAATTCCATTCATTTTACGGTATTCACAACAATCAATGATTTTCATCAGTCTATTAACCGAATTACTACGCTAATTTTATAGGGTAAAACTTAAGTCATATGAATTGGTTACAGCAGTTGTTTATGCAACAAAGTATCGCACAGGCGGTTATCATATATGGTATCGTCATCGCCGTAGGTACCTGGTTGGGGCGAATTAAAATATTCGGTATTTCATTGGGTGTAACCTGGATATTATTCATGGGTTTGTTACTTTCTTATTTGGGAATCAGTATTAGTCAGGAAACAGAACATTTTTTACGTGAGTTTGGTTTAATCTTATTTGTGTATTGTATTGGTTTGCAGGTGGGACCGGGATTTTGGTCTTCTTTAAAAAGAAGTGCCTATACTACTAACGGATTGGCAGCAGGTGTTGTAATACTGGGTATATTAATAACCATTGGATTTTTTTACAGTTCGGGTAATAATATTTCGGTAATGACCGGTATTATGAGTGGTGCTGTTACCAATACTCCAGGATTGGGTGCTGCACAAGCTGCTGCAACTGATTTGCATTTAGCGGCTAATAATAATTCTTTAATTACCCTGGCGTATGCATTGGTATATCCCTTTGGTGTATTTGGTATTATTTTTTCTTTAATGCTGGTAAAATGGATACTGCATATCAATATTGATGATGAAATAGAATTACATGGTAAACTGAATGCAATAAAACAGGAACGCCCTGTTTCTGTTCACCTAAAACTGGAAAATAAACAACTGATTGGACAGAAAATCCAGGCAATTTTTGATTTAATTAAAGATCATATTGTAGTATCCAGAATGTATCACGACGGGAATATTATTACTCCCATGCCCACTACCGTGTTACATGAAGGGGATGTTTTACTGATTGTAGCACATAAGCCGCAGATTGCACAATTAAAGCTGGTGATTGGCTCTGAAAGTGAGATGAATTTAAAAGATGCACCGGATAGTGAACTGATCTCCAGAATATTAGTGGTAACCAGGCCGGAATTAACACACAGGCGCCTGGGTGATATACCTGAACTGCATCAGCAGAATTTTACACTAACCCGTTTAAGCAGGGCTGGCATTGAGATGGTACCGCATGGAGATATTATTTTGCAACTGGGTGATAATATAAAAGTTGTAGGAACCAAAGAAGGGGTGAAAATTGTAACAGAAGCATTGGGAAACTCTTTAAAAAGGTTGGAAGTGCCGGATCTTGCCCCTGTTTTTATAGGTATTGTGATTGGTGCAATTGTAGGTAGTATTCCTATTTCTTTCCCGAATATGCCTATTCCGGTAAAGATCGGATTGGCAGGTGGTCCCTTAATTGTTGCACTGGTTTTAAGTAAGTTTGGAAATATCGTTTACCTGAATAATTATACCACCAACAGTGCAAATTTAATGGTAAGGGAACTGGGTATTACTTTATTCCTGGCCAGTGTGGGTTTAAGCAGTGGACATAGCTTAGCTGAAGCTTTCCATGGAACCAATGCCTGGTTATGGATTGGGATGGGTCTTACCATTACCATCGTTCCACTGGTTATTATTGGTTTAATTGCCAGTTATTTTTTCAGGAAAACCTATTTTGAAATATGCGGATTATTAGCAGGTGCAAGTACAGATCCTCCGGCACTGGCATTTGCCATGCAAATGGCCAAAAGCGATGTGCCATCTGTAACTTATGCCACCGTATATCCCTTAAGTATGATCTTAAGAATTATCGGGGCACAATTACTGATCCTGCTATTCTCTTAAAATAAGCAGCTATTAATCTTTTTTAAACGGAGGCTTTTGCGGCTGATTAGGTTGCGGAGGCCTTTGTTGCTGATTACCCCTGTCAAACGGGGGCCTGTTCCGGTTGTTTGGATTACGCGGACCATTATTTCTATTATCCTGTTGTGGCCTGTTTTCGGGGTTTGCCGGCCTGTTATTCCGGTTATCCTGAGGCCTGAAATCAGGTCTTCTCTGCTGTTGAGGTGGCTGGTTACGCTGCTCCCTTCTTCTTTTATCGTTTCTTTCCAGGCTCTTTAAACTAATTTGTCCCACCACATCCACAAACTGCAGTTCCACTTCTTTAGGTTTACCGGTGGTTACATCAACAGCTTCTATTTCTTCGGGTTTAATACCCTGGGCATTCATCCGTATAATTTCCTTTACACGTAAAATAGTAAGGGGATAATGTTTACTACCTCCTTCCAGCACATACCACATCAGGTTTTTAAAAATATCTTTTTTAATGAGCATGGCCCTTCCTTTGGCAAACTCTATATATTCTGCATTATCCGGAAATTGCTGTAAAGCATCCAGATAAGTATCCAGTTCAAAATTAAGGCAGCATTTTAACCGGCCGCACTGGCCGCTTAGTTTGGTTTGATTGATAGACAGGTTCTGGTAACGGGCAGCTGTTGTATTTACACTTTTAAAATCAGTTAACCAGGTACTGCAGCATAATTCCCTTCCGCAACTGCCAATACCACCCATTTTTGCTGCTTCCTGGCGAATGCCAATCTGCCGCATTTCTACTTTTAATTTAAACTCACCGGCAAATTGCTTAATCATTTCCCTGAAATCAACCCGGTCATCTGCGGTATAGAAGAAAGTTGCTTTTTTGCCATCGGCCTGTATTTCCACTTCACTCAGTTTCATCTGCAGTTTCAGTGCAATGGCAATTTCACGGCTGCGGGCCAGTATTTTTGCTTCCCTTCCTTTGGTAATATGGTAGGTTTCAATATCACGTTCATTGCTTTTACGTAATATCTTTTTCATTTCGGGGTTAAACTCATCAACATTTCTCTTTTTCAATTGCAGCCTTACCAATTCTCCGGTCAGGGAAACTTCTGCAATATCAAATCCGCCAACACCTTCAATGGTAACCAAATCACCTTTTTCCAAATATTGTAAGGTAGTATTTCTAAAAAAATCTTTCCTGCTGCCTTTATTAAAACTTAATTCCACCACTTTGCAGGAACTGTCAGTATCTGCTACCGGTAAATTTCTTAACCAGTCATGTACATTCATACGGTTACAGCCACCGGTACTGCATCCGCCGTTACTTTTACACCCACCGGGGGTAGATTTTCCTGTTCCGCAAGATCCACAAGACATGCTGCTACTATTTTAGAGATTGATTGACAAATTGTTATGTGAAGGGAAGTGAAATGGAAAAGGCAGGTACTCCTATCATTGATTGCCAAAGGATGCCTGTTGCATCTGTACGGCCGGAAATAAAAACCCGAAAATATCTGAACTTTTAAAGCCGATATTTGAATAAACCAATGTTATCTAACTATGCTGATCAATGTTTTTCAGTACCCTACTGCGCTATAATCCGGATGCAATCTGCACGCCAGCCTTTTTCACAAAAACTTCTCTCCATATCAAAAATAAGGAAATTATTGCCAAAATGGCGTTAAGCCGTTACAACCTCTTTATTTTGGATAATATGATAGAGTTTTATGGTAAGCGCCTGGAACAGGATTTTACTGTTGGCATTCCGTTCAATATAGTAAGCGGCTTTGTCTATTTCTTCAATAATGGCTTTTTGCTGACTAACTGAAGCAATCTTATTCAGCCTTAGTGCAAAGTCTTTTTCTTTTTCAGCAACAGCCACCAGTTGGGGCCCCAGCACTTTAATCCGTATACTTTGTTCCAGTAAATGATTAAAATACCGCAAAAACTGTTTTTGCTTTTCCCGGCCCAGCTTACTTATTTCTTCAGTAAACTTAATCTGAGCCACGGGACCTCCTTTCAGGGCTGCATTCAGCCAGTCGCGCAATAAACTTTGCCAATCCTCTTCACTATGCTGCAGTAATTGCATGGCTTCGCGGTAATTGCCCTCACAAATAGCGGCAATCTGATGGGCGGTATCCGGGTTGGCATTGGCCCGGTTAATCAGGGCCTGCTCAATATCCCGGTTTTCCGGTACCGGTATTTTTACCAGCTGACAACGGCTTAGGATAGTAGGTAAAATCTGTTCATCATTTTCTGCTACTAATATAAATAAGGTATTGGGTGGCGGTTCTTCAATCAGTTTCAACAGTTTATTGCCTTCTTTGCCCAGATATTCGGGCATCCACAACAATAATACTTTATAGTCGCTTTCAAAGCTTTTCAGGCTCAGTTTACGCATAATATCATTGCATTCATCCGAAGTAATATTGCCCTGTTTGTTTTCGGCACCTATAAATTGCAGCCAGTCGTACACATTACCATAAGGCAGCTGCTTAATAAATTCCCGCCATTCTGAAATATAATCTGAGCTTACGGGTTTATCACCGCTTTTACGCGGGATAACCGGATAAGAAAAATGAAGGTCAGGATGTATCAACTGTTCCGCACGCTGAAAAGCAGGGAGTGATTGAATATCATCGGGTGAGGTAAAGGTTGGGATGGTTTCCAACGGACTAAATCCGCCAAATAAATCTTCCACCACCGGAGCTGGTTGTGGCTGACTAACCACATATTGGGCAAAAGCCATTGCCAGAGGCAATGCGCCACTGCCTTCCTTACCCAGAAACAATAAAGCATGGCTTAACCGGTTCTGTTTCACCATTTCTGCAAGATGTTGTTTCACATCTGCTAAACCTATCACATCTTTAAACAGCATATATAAGGCACAAAATAAAAAGAAGATGCGTAACCCACATCTTCTTTTTCAGGAATCTTTAGCACAAATTGTTATTTCAGGAATTTTACAATCTCCTCGTCTGTTGGTTTTACCTTACTGGGAAAATAAGCCAGTAGCTTACCATTTTCATCCAGTAAAAATTTATTGAAATTCCAGGAAATGGATGCATCCAGCACCCCATTTTCAGTTTTATTGCAAAGCCATTTGTATATAGGGGCTATATTATCACCCTTTACATCAATTTTTTCGGCTAAAGGAAACGTCACCCCATAATTCTTTTTACAGAATTCCTGAATTTCAGGGGCAGATCCCGGTTCCTGGCCGCCAAACTGGTTGCAGGGAAAGCCAACAATTACCAGTTTATCTTTATAATCGGAATACAATTTTTGTAAAGCTTCATATTGCGGTGTATAACCACATTTGGAAGCGGTATTTACCACCAGTATTTTCTTGCCTTTAAAAGACGAGAAATCAATGTCAGTTCCATCCAGGGCTTTAACTTTAAAAGCATGGATACTGGGTGGGGCAATGGGTGTAAAAGCTGCAAAAGCTGCAACACATAAAAAAGTTAAAAGGTATTTCATGATTGAGGTTTTAGTTCATAACAAATAGAATGGCTAAAAGTTGCAAATAAAATTATTCGGAAAATATACGGGGCATTGCCCGTTCTGATAGGGGCCTGAAGGCAGACTGATTCTCAGATATAGCACAGTAAAGCTACATTTAACCCGCAGTTATCCCGCATAATATGTGGGAAATATGTGGGATAACTGTGGGATAACTGTGCGATAACACAAAAGATGGGGTGAATCAATCCCCCATCTGTTTGGGACTGTTTATACATTACCAAGCCGGGTAAACCTGCTGAATTTGGGATAAAATGAAGAGAAAGGGTCTGTTAACAGCTATCTGTTTTATTTAGTAAGCTGATAAAAGTATTTACTGCAAAGGTATTAAAAAGTATAGGCAACCGCAGCAATACTCAGTTGGGTATTATTGATTTGCAGGATTGCACGGCCACAGGCTTCCAGAGTGGCACCGGTAGTAATCACATCGTCAACCAGTAAAATATGTTTTCCCGCAATTGCTGTTTCATCCAATACCCGGAATACATTTTCCATATTTTGCCAGCGGTGAATACGGTCCTGCCTGGTTTGGGTACCGGTGAATTGAGTACGGATTACTGCCTCTGTTAGAATGGGTTTCTGTAAAACGGAAGCAATACCACGGCAAATCAGTTCAGCCTGGTTATAGCCTCTTTTTCTTTTTTTGGATGGATGTAAGGGAACTGGAACCAACGCATCTATAGGTTCGAAACGGGAGGAGGAGTGCAGCAAATGTCCGGTTAATTCACCAAGGTAAATACCAGCTGCCTGGTTATTTTTATATTTCATTTCAAATAACAGTTTCTGCATCAGGCTGTCTTTTGTAAAAAAGAAAGCCGCTGCGGCTGACTGTACCGGTAGTCTTCCATAAAACATTTTCTCTGTGGGGTTGTGTTCCTGTTCAAAAAAACCGGTGGAAGGTAATTGCTGCATGCACTGTAAACATAACAGATCCGATTCTGCCAATGCAGCAGCACAGCCAATGCAGCAATGCGGAAAAAATAATTGCAGCAGGTATTCGGTATATTTTTGTAAGCCTGAAATCAATTTTGTAATAACTTTTATTTTATAAGTATTAAAAATAATTAATTATTACAAAAAATATAATTGTATTTAAAATAAGTGCTGATAGACTTCCTGCACCTGGTTAAAAGCCACTATTTCTATTTTAAAGTTTTTAGGGTTAAAACTCTTTTTGTTGTATTTGGAGACGATGATTTTTTCAAAGCCTAGTTTCTCAGCTTCGGCAATACGTTGTTCAATACGGTTAACCGCTCTGATTTCTCCGTTTAAACCAATTTCACCGGCAAAGCAGATATTATGGGGTACCGGTGCATCCTCATAAGAAGAAAGCAGGGCAACAATAACAGATAAATCGATGGAAGGATCTTCTATTTTTAAGCCCCCTGCAATGTTTACAAATACATCTTTGGTACCAAATAAAAAGCCACCCCTTTTCTCCAGTACGGCTAAGAGTAATTGCAGTCTTCTTAAATCGAATCCGGATACGGTACGCTGCGGGGTACCATATACACTTTGTGTAACGAGGGATTGTACTTCAATCAGTAAGGGGCGCATCCCTTCCAGGGTAGCTGAAATAGCGGTACCACTTAGCTGTTCCTCCCTTTGCGTAATCAATATTTCAGAAGGGTTGGATACAATATGCATACCCTCGCCGGTCATTTCATAAATACCCAGTTCAGCTGTACTTCCAAAACGGTTTTTAAGGGTTCTTAATATGCGGTAAGCATAATGACGGTCGCCCTCAAACTGCAATACGGTATCTACCATATGTTCCAGAATTTTAGGACCGGCAATGGTACCGTCTTTGGTAATATGGCCAATTAAAAAAACAGGGGTATTGGTTTCTTTGGCAAAGCGCTGGAATTCTGCCGCACATTCACGTATCTGGGAAACACTGCCTGCACCGGAATCTATTAAGCTGGATTGAAGCGTTTGAATAGAATCTACAATTACCAGTTCCGGTTTCAGTTTCTTTATTTCACTGAAGATGGTCTGTAAGCCCGTTTCTGTAAGCAGGTAAAAATTTTCATTGCTGATCTTTAATCTGTCGGCCCGCATTTTAATCTGGTGTTCACTCTCTTCGCCGCTTATATATAATATAGTAAGGGATTGCATCATCAGTGCATCCTGCAGAAACAAAGTACTTTTACCAATACCCGGTTCACCCGCCACCAACACAATACTGCCACATACAATACCGCCACCCAGTACCCGGTTCAGTTCAGTATCTTTTGTAATGATCCTTTTTTCTTCTGAAGAAACCACATCCTGTAAGGCAATTACTTTAGCAGATTTTTTTTCGGGATGGTATTCTTTCCAGCTTTGTTCCTTGTTATTCCCTTTGTCAATGATTTCCTCCACAAAGCTATTCCAGGTATTACAGGAAGGGCATTTACCCAGCCATTTAGTGCTTTCATAACCACAGTTATTACAGAAGAAAGCGCTTTTAATTTTGCTCATTGGATAAAGATAAAATTTTAAGAAGCAAGTGGTAAAAATTACCGCGAAAAACTGCAGGGAAAGGGAAGTTAAAACATGTATTAAAATGAGAAAAAGAAGCATATCTGAAAACGCAAAAGGGCTAACATTGCTGTCAGCCCCCTTACTTACTAACCCATTAAATTCTGACACTAAATTACAATAATGGTCCAGATGACAAAATTATTTTTTAGTGCTGTGAATAACTTTGAACCCTTTTTTAGTGGTTCTTAAAAAATGTTGTAATACAGTTAAAATTTAGCCAAGGGTTTTGCAATAAATGTAATTGTTTGATAATCAATTTATTGGAGATAATTTTGATTTCAATGTGTTAATTTAAAATTAAATTTCATCAAATTGAAACTAATTCCTATTATTACGCCGAATTTATTATTGTTTGAAGGTTTTAGCGGTTAATTAAGAAAAAAATCATATTATATTAAAATAACTATGAGTTTTTTGATCGTTTTGAGCAGCTTTTTGCTATTTTAGATGGTCATTATACGTTAATATCTGCAAATTTATTATCAAAACTAACCAACATGAGAAAAAAACTACTAATGGGTTTTTGTGCTTTGGTGTTGCTAACAATCAATGCAATCGCACAAACCTCATCTGTAACAGGAAAAGTTACGGACGACAGAGGAGCTGCCATCGCGGGAGCTTCAGTTTTAGAGAAAGGTACTAAGAATGGTACCAGTACAGGCACAGATGGAACCTTTACTTTAAAAGTTAAAAAAGGGGCCACTTTATTAATTAACTCTTTAGGGTATGATACTAAAGAAGTTAAAGCAAGTTCAGAGCCTATTACAATATCACTTTCAACTGATGTAAAAGCATTAAGTGAAGTAGTGGTAACCGGTGTGGGCGTTGCTACCAGTAAAAGAAAATTAGGGATTGTGGTAGATAATATCACTGCAGAAAATTTACCTGCTGCTCCTACAGCTTCTATTGACCAGGCATTGATTGGTAAAATACCAGGTGCCCAGATTTCAACTATCAGTGGTAACCCAGGCGATCCGGTAAATATCCTCTTAAGGGGTATTAATACGGTACAGGGTGGTACCAAACCTTTGATTCTGGTAGATGGTATAGAAGTACGTGCAACTGATATCAACTCTTTAGACCTGAGCAATGTTGAAAGAGTGGAAGTTGTAAAAGGTGCTGCTTCTGCAACTGTGTATGGTGCACAGGGTGCCAATGGGGTAATCCAGATTATCACCAAAAAAGGTAAATTAGGTGCAACTGCTATTAATTTTTCTACCAGTTATGCTGCTAATGAATATACCAACAGTGGTAATGTTACCAAAGCTGCTATGCATCCTTATATTACCAATGCTACCGGTGCTTTGGCTGATGCAAACGGTAATGCACTGGCTTATAATGCAGTTGGTTCTTTGCCTCATATTTCTTATGTATATGGTGGTGCAGCCAGAGCAGGTATCTGGAACCCTTTAAATAATGCTAATAAACCATATGTAGGAAATATCCTTTATCACGACCAGTTTAAAGAAGTATTCAAAACCGGTAATACTTTAAACAATATGTTGAGTATTTCAGGTGCTTCAGATAAAAGTGATTATAATATCTCTTTATCTAATAACCATACTGTAAGTCCGGTTATGCAAAATGGTTATGTAGACAGGACCAACCTGACTGTTAACGTTGGAAGTGAATTGTTTAAAGGCTTTAAGATCAGGTCTGTAACACAATTGGTGTATACCAAAAACACCTTAGTACCTGGTTTGGGTGCTGCAGGTGGTGAAGGTTATGGATACGGAAATTCACAGGGAAGTGTGGGAACTGTTTATGGTTTCCTGAATACTTCTCCTTTCTTCAGCCTGCAACAAAAACTGGCTGATGGTACATATGCCAACCACGTATTAGGTGATGCTTATTTAAGTGTGAACTCTTCCAACCCTTATTATTCTCAGGAATATGCTAGTTCTATAGATAATAAAGTGGATGTAATTCAGAGTTTTGATGCCAATTACCGCATTAATAAATTCTTTGAACTGGATGCCAAATATGGTATGAACTTCCGTACAGAGAATGCACGCTGGACTTACCAGAATCAATCCAACAATATAAACAGTAATTATTATCAGTCATGGGCTGATTATTTTAATGGTAATGATAATACCGGTGAGCTGGATAATTTCGATTACACAACAACTTTCCAGAACTTTATCACTTCCGGTACTTTCAGAACAGATTTGCAGAAAGATTTTCACAGCAAACTGCCTATTCAGCTGTCTACCAAAGCTGCATTTGATTACAGAAAGAATATTTACAAAGAATATGATTCTTATGGATTGAGCCTTCCATTGGTTCCACCAATCAATATTGGTTCTACTTCAGCCCAGGGTGTAGGGGAAGATTATTATGAGCCTAAAATTACCTATGGGTATTTAGTGGATCAGACTATAACTTACGGTGATTTAGCCGGTTTGGCCGGTGGTTTCAGAAGTGACTGGTCATCAGCATTTGGTGGTGGTTCTTCTCCATTTACCTTCCCGCATGTAAACGGTTATCTGGCACTTTCTTCCTTTGATTTCTGGAAAGACAGTAAAGTATTGTCTGCTTTAAATTATTTCAAAATCAGAGCTGCTTATGGTGAAGCTGGTATTCAGCCTGGTCCCTTCCAGCGTTATCCGGTGTTAAGCCAGGGTGATTTAGCTCAGACTTTGACTTACAGTTTACCTACTACTATCAATAACCCTAACCTGAAAGTGGAAGTTACGAAAGAAACTGAAGCAGGTATTGATTTTGGAATTACTGGTGGTAAAGGACATTGGTTCAGTGCCTTTAATGGTTCTGCAACTTACTGGTCACGTACAAGTGCCAATGTAATTTATACTGTGCCTACAGCTATTTCAATTGGTGCTCCGGGTGAATTAACCAATGCTATTACCATGTCATCTCATGGTTTTGAATTTCAGTTGAATATTCCGGTGTACAAGGCTAAAAATGCTTCCTGGAATTTCACTGCTAATTTTGGTCACCAGACTTCAAAAATTGATGCCATCCAGGGTGGAAACAATATTATCCTGACTTCCAATGCAGGAAGTACAGCATTAACATTGGCTCCGGGTGCAACAATCGGACAGATTTATGGTCACCATACTATTACCAGCTTTAATCAGAAAGATCCTAATGGTAATTTGTATATGAGTGCTTATTATTTAGGTTCCGGTTACAATTCAAGCCAATACACAATGGTGAATGGCCAGGTTGTAAATATTGCTACCAAACAAATCCAGTATACACCTGATAAGTATAATTTAGGTGATCCTAATCCTAAATTCAATATATCATTTATCAACTCAATCAATTACAAGTTCGTTACATTGGCATTCCAGCTTGACTGGGTTTCAGGAAGTCATCTGTATAACCAAACCAAAGAATGGATGAGCCGTGATGGTATCAGTGGTGATTTTGCTAAGAAAGTAAATATCAATGGTCAGGTTGGTGCATGGTCAGCTTATTGGTCCAGCCCTTATTACAATATCCTGGGTAGTACCCATGGTGGTGATAATGATGGAACAAGAGATTATTACTATGAAAATGCTTCTTTTCTTAGATTAAGAAACGTTTCTTTGGCTTTTGATGTTGCTAGAATGACAAAAGTTAAATACTTTAAAAGGTTACAGCTGGTATTATCTGGAAGAAACTTAGTGACCATAACCAAATACACAGGATTTGATCCTGAGCTCAGTTCCGGTGCTGTAAACTCTGCATTTGACAGAGGAGTTGATAACAGTACTATACCTAATATTAAATCTTATCAGGTTGGGCTGAACATCGGACTATAATACTAACTAACTAAATAAATTAAAGTCATGAGTAAATATAAATTTATATACCTGGTTGCTGCTGCAGTAGTTATTGCAGGAACAGCTTGTAAAAAACAATTGCAGGTAGGGAATCCCAATTCGCCTACACTGTCAGGAAATGTGAATACAGAAGCTGGTTTATCGGCTTTTACACAGGGGTCTACCTATATTAATGGATTTGTGAACGGCGACGGATGGCTGGGTAATTCTTATTGGTCTCTGCCTTACGGTTATGCTGAATTATTAGCTGATAATGTTGCGGCAGATGCAGCTAATCAGGAAGTAAGTGTAGTGAATGTTCCGGATGGAGTAACTTATACAGGTGGTTCAATGACCAATCCTTCTCCTCAGATTGCTTTCTTAAGATCATATAATACCAGGGCAAATACCGGAGCTGGCAATAACGTATACTATTACCAGTGGCTGAACATGTATGCTCTGAATGCAGCTGAAAATACGGTATTGAGTCAAATACCCAGTGTTACTTTAGCTGCTGATGATGCTGCTACTTTTAAAGCATGGGCTTATTTCTGGAAAGGATTTGCATATGCCAATATTGGCAGTCAGTATTATTCCGGTTTGATCATTGATAGTTATAACGGAAGCAGTAATCATTACCTGGTTCACGATTCTATTATCGCCCGTTCTAATTATTATTACAACCTGGCTATTTCTACTATTGGTACCATACAAAGTGCCACAACATATGCCGGCGTAATGAAAACTTTGATTCCTACAGATTTTCAAAAAGGTGCACATGGTGGTATCCCCACTGCTGCGCAATGGATCAGAACGATTAATACCCTGCTCGCACGTAATATTCTTACCAGCAAGATCAGCCCTTTTGTAAATGGTAACTTAAGTGCAACCATTGCTAAGTCTTCAGCTTCTGTTATGACTACCGCTGACTGGACTGCGGTGCTGAATTATGCAACAGCTGGTATCCAAAAAGGTGATGTGGTTTTAACCGGAACTGCTGGTGGAATCAATCCTGTTTTCAGTGCAGGTGGCGGAACTGTTGCCTCTATGACAACAGGTACCAATACCAATACTACCTATAAAATTTCTGAAAGATATATTCAGGGTTTCGGAGCAGGTGATAAAAGATTAACAAACAATTTCAGTACTGCAACTTTATACAATAACCCAAGTTTCACCACCAGATATTCTTTGATCAATAATGGTTTGGGTACACCGGGCGTTTGGTCATATGGTTCAACAGACGTTGGTGGTTATGAATTGTATATTGCAGGCAGTTATGAAGAAAATGCCTTAATGCTGGCAGAAGCCAATATCCGTTTGGGTAATGTGAATACCGGTCTTGGTTATGTAGATGCCGTAAGAACCTATCAGGGTGCTGGTGTAGCTGCAACTGCCAATACAAATTTAACAGCTTCACAGGCAATGACTCAACTGACTAATGAAAGACTGGTATCCCTTTTTGGAAGGGGCCTTGCTTATTATGATGTTAGACGTTGGGGCTGGACTTATGCTACTGCTAATGGCGGTGGTAGGTACGGTGTTAATTTCTTAACAGTTGGTGGTACCATTTATCCTGGTTCAACTATCAACTATAATTTCCTTGATTTCTGGGATGTTCCTGCTGATGAATCAGTATTGAACCCTCCGGGATCGGGAAGTGCAGCTACAGTTAATCCTAACTTCTAAGATCTATTGTAGTAATAATAAATATAGAAAGAGGCTTTCAGCAATGAAAGCCTCTTTTTTTGGTATTATGTGAAAGGAAAATATTCCTATTGGAGCAGTATTAATCGGGTAACGTTTTATTAAAAAAAGGGATGTTTAAATCCAGCTTTTGCATGCAGATAGTTTATAGTAATAAGGTAAATGTAAGGGATATAAAACCCTTTAAGGCCATTTAAAACAACATAAATAAGCTGCAGTAACAATCCAATCTATAAAACAAAGCCCTTTATATTTTTAAAAGGGTTATGCCTGAAAAATAAAGCTGAAACCTGATGGGGCTAGTATATTAGTAGTTACAGGATGCATTAAACAGAAGGAAATTTTATTTTTTATGCTGTGAATTGTAATAGTTAAGAAAATTGATGATTTCCTCTTCGTTTTTTAATTTATTTCGATTAGCCTGTAACCATTTTTCTGATACCGGATCAGGATAAAGTATAGAAAAGAGACTGGTATGGTCCAGTGATTTTAAAGGAGAAATATTACCATCATTAGAAATAGCATAATAAGTTTTAGTAAAAAAGCTTTTTTGCGCTTTACCTTCAATTGCATCATAAGGAGCGGTACTGATTAACATTTTATTAAAAGCTAGTAACCTTACTTTTCCAAAATTTAAAACCCTGTAATACACTTCGTCTGGATTATTTCTGTTGGAATAATCCGGATAATATTCAAATAGGGATAATATTTTAGTAGTATCCTTCCCTTTAAATAAAAGTATTTTTGCTACACTTCCTTTTTCAGCCACCAGTTCTAACCCGTTATGAATATAATACACATCGTTGGTATACATATTTAATTTAACCTGATCTACCTTCACTACACCACCGTTTTTCATAAACAAGTGTGCAGCATTCCAATGATCATCCCAGAAAGGCGTGCCTTCTATTTCAGCATAACTTATTTTTTCTTCTGTTTTAACACCGAGAGTGGCAGGATCATAAAATCTTACAGAACCATAATTGCCTCCTGTGGAAGCCGGGGCACTCACATCCAATACCTGTTGCTGGCTTGTTGCCGGGATATACAGGATTAGTAGAATAAGTGGTAAAAATGCTGTTTTCATATTGTTGAAGTATTACTGTAAAATAATCATTTTTTGATTTACGGACGACTCATTTATGATATTGTTTGCATTTTCAAAGCTGATTATTTGATTCGTTTATTTTGGGAAAATTATAAAATCTGATAAATTATAGATTTCTGTCAGAATCATAGAAAAATAATCACAGGGTAAGCATACAGATCAGCCGGGGAGCCATAAAAAAAGTCCCGTATGAAAACGGGACTTTTTAGTATTAAAACTTAATTTCTTCTTCGTGTGTATCAAAAAAATGAAACTCGATCAGGTGGTAGCTGGTATTGGCTTCCGCCTTAATTTTTACATGGTGTTTGCGCCTCCACTGTTTAATAATAGAATTGAACCAACCTTTTGTGAGGTAGGCATAAACAATCGGATGAACAGTAAGGGTTAAGTTTTTGTGAGAATGTGTTACTAAGTAATGTAACCTTTTTTCAATTTCATCCTCCAGTAATAGTGTAGAAGCTATTTTGCCTGTGCCTCCGCAGGTGGGACAGATTTCTGTGGTAGTAATATTTACTTCAGGCCTCATTCTTTGCCTGGTAATTTGCATTAACCCAAATTTAGAAATGGCTAATACGGAATGCTTGGCCCTGTCAGTTTTCATAAACTCTTCCATTGCTTCCTGTAACTTTTTCTTGTTATCCGGCAATTTCATGTCTATAAAATCGATGACAATAATACCACCGATATCACGTAACCTAAGCTGGCGTGCAATTTCTTCTGCAGCCTCCATATTGGTTTCCAGCGCATTTTCTTCCTGGTTATTACTGACACTTTTATAACCACTGTTTACATCCACCACATGCAATGCTTCAGTATGTTCAATAATTAAATAAGCACCACTGGGAAGGTTTACAGTTTTTCCAAAAGAACTTTTAACCTGTTTGGTAATTCCGAAATGATCAAATATGGATCCACTATTATTATAATAACTTACTATTTCTGCTTTATCCGGCGCAATCTTTTGAATATAACTTTTGGTATCGTTATAAATATTTTTATCATTAACCACTACTTTATTAAAATCCACCGTTAATAAATCTCTGAGAATACTGGTGGTTTTATCCTGTTCACTCAGGATTTTTGCAGGAGCTTCCGCATTCTTCAGGTTTTGCTGGATAGTAGCCCAGGTAGCAACAAGGTCCAAAAGATCCTGATGCAATTCAGATGTGGTTTTACCTTCAGCAGCTGTGCGAACAATTACGCCGAAGTTTTTAGGGCGGATGGCTTCAACTATTTTTTGTAATCTTTTTCTTTCTTCTGAAGAATGAATCTTTTTAGAAACAGCCACTATTTCATTGAAAGGGGTAACCACCACAAACCTGCCGGGTAAGCTTAATTCGCAGCTTAAACGGGGGCCTTTGGCGGCAATGGGCTCTTTTAAAATCTGAACCAGTACATTGGGTTTGCCGTTTAAAACCTCGTTTATTTTACCTGTTTTAACAATCTCAGGTTCAATATGAAAAGTAGAGAAATCCAGTTTGCTGTCTTCTTTACTGGCTACTGCCAACTGCGTAAATTTCAGTATAGAACGGGCATAAGGCGAAAGGTCGGTATAATGCAGAAAAGCATCTTTTTCAAAGCCAACGTCAACAAATGCAGCATTTAATCCTGGTATCAGCTTTTTAACTTTACCCAGGTAAAGATCACCTACGGCAAAATTGGCATCTGTTTTTTCGTTATGCAGTTCCACCAGTTTTTTATCCTCCAATAAAGCTATTTCAACGCCGGAAGGTGATGCGTTGATAATTAATTCTTTGTTCACAAAATTTGCAACTTTTTAAATAAACAATCTTGCCCCGCAATATTGCAGGGAATTTTAATCAATATCTCAAAGTATTCGCCGTAAAAGGAAGGAAAGGTAAAGTAAAGTTGCAGCGATTAGATGAGTTATGGCAAATACTATTTGAGTATAAAGAAGCCCTTTTAAGGAGGGCTTCTTTATCGTTTCAAAATGGAGAACTATTTGTTCTTTTTCTTATGACGATTCTTTCTTAAACGTTTTTTGCGTTTGTGTGTTGCAATTTTATGACGTTTTCTTTTCTTACCACAAGGCATACACGGTCTGTTTTAATTAGTTAAACAATACATTTATTTTAAATTCTGAATTCGCTTATCAATTTCTGCCTGAATGTTAGGATTGTCTATCAGCTTTTTGGAAGCCTGGTACCATTTTATTGCTGCTGTTTTATCTCCCTTCAATTCATTTGATTCCGCCAGTTGAAATACTACTTCAACATTATCAGGTTGTTTTGCAACAATCCTGGTAAAATGCTCGATGGCTTTGTCGTACTGTCCGCTTTTCTTTCCTCCCAATCCCAATACCCATTGAGCATAAAGATTGTCCGGATTTTTTTGAGCAATTTCCCTGACTGTTAAAATTCCCTGCATGGGATTGTCAGAAATATTACCAAACATATAACATGCACCAATTGCAATTTTAGCCGAATCATTATTTGGGTTGATAGTCAAACTCCTTTCATAAAGATCTTTTCCGATTGTTGCTAACCAGTTTTGCATTAAGGGTTCATTCGATGCTAAAAGGTTGTCAACAAAAAGACGGGCGGCAAAGTTGAGGTTTTTTTCTGAATTTACCAACTTAGCTCCTTCTGCAGTATAATAAGCATATGGTTCGAAGATGCCGGCACTGTCTTTCCAGAAGGTTGCCAGCTGGTGGTAGATATGAATTTTCTGGTCTTTTACATCTCCGCGGGTAACTGCATTTTCCAATGCAATGATACGGTCATTCTGTTCTTTTGTTAATTTTTGCCTGGCACTGGCCAATATTTCACTGAAAGAGAGTGTTTTAGCCTGATTAGCCTGTTGAGCAGGCATTGCAGGTGTTTCTTTCTTTGATGAAGTGGTTTTTCCAAATAGAAATAAAAGGATAACCAGAACCAATCCTGAACTGAGAAGTAATAATTGCTGTCTTTTCACTAAGTATAATTTGCGCAAATTTACTCAGACTGCAGCTTGCTTTTCACTTCCTGTAAAAATTCTTTTGCCGGTTTGAATGCAGGAATGAAATGTTCGGGAATTTCAACAGCTGTATTTTTCTTGATATTTCTACCAATTTTAGCAGCTCTCTTCTTTGTAATGAAACTTCCGAAACCCCGGATATAAATGTTATTTCCTTTGGCTAAGCTTTCCTTTACTTCTTTAAACATGGTTTCTAATGTAACCAGTACATCTACTTTGGGAATGCCTGTTTTTTCTGAGATACTGTTAATTAGATCAGACTTTCTCATACTTTTTTGTTTAATTTATTTAAGGAATATCGTGTTATAAAGTAAAACAAAACTATTCGATTATACAAGAAAGTTACACAATTTTTTTAAATGTGTTACTAATTGAGGAACAATGACGATTCTTTTACAAACTAATCCTAAACTAAATTGTAATTATAAGCGGTGGTATGACCATATTTGCAGTGTATGAAACCTACGAATTTTACAAGCATTTTGCTGGATTGGCATGAGCATGCTAATAAACGGGAAATGCCCTGGAAGGGCGAAAAAGACCCCTATAAAATATGGCTGAGTGAAATTATTCTGCAACAGACAAGGGTTGAACAAGGCTGGACATATTACGAAAAATTTATTAAACAATACCCCACTGTCACCCATTTGGCAGCTGCAAAAGACGAAGCTGTATTTAAATTGTGGGAAGGCCTGGGTTATTATAACCGATGTAAAAATTTATTGTTTACGGCAAGGCTGATTGTGGATAAGTTTCAGTCGGTTTTTCCTGCTACCTACGAAGAAATAGTGGAATTAAAAGGAATTGGCCCCTATACAGCTGCAGCAATTGCATCTTTTGCCTTCAATTTACCATATGCAGTTTTGGATGGAAATGTATTCAGGGTGTTATCCAGGTTATTTGCTATTGATACGCCAACAGACAGTAGTGCTGGTAAGAAAGAGTTTACAATACTGGCCTCCCGTTTACTGGATAAGCAATTCCCTGCATTATATAACCAGGCCATTATGGATTTTGGTGCAACAATATGTAAGCCTGTTGCACCGGTTTGCAGTATTTGCCCTGCCAATAAGCTGTGTAAGGCTTTTGCTGCAGGTATTATGAATACACTGCCTGTAAAGGAGAAAGTATTACTGAAGAAAAACAGGTGGTTTTATTATTTTATATTTCAGTATAAAGATAAAATACTGGTACATAAACGTATTTTAAAAGATATTTGGGAAAACCTGTATGAATTTTATCTGGTGGAGACTACTGAACAGGTTCAGTGGACCGAAAAGCATCTGGCAATATTTTTAAAAGAGCAACTGGATATCACAGAATTTACAGTAAAAGCATTTTCACCAGCTCAGAAACAACAACTTACCCACCAGCAAATTAAAGGATTGTTGATACAAATAGACTTAAAAGCAATACCTCAGAGCTTACAAAATAAAGAGTGGCAATCCGCTAAAAGTATTGCTAAACTTGCTTTTCCTAAATTTATTAACCAGGGCCTGGAGGAGTTGGATAATAAAAGAGTTTAACTTTTATTGTTTTGTATAATTCCGCTGATGAATGAACTGATGAGCGAAACGATGATACTGAACAGTAAGGCCCAGATCCAGCTATCTACTCTAAAACCGGGTACAATATCTGATGCCCATTTGATGATGAGTATATTTATTACCAGCAGGAAAAGGCCTAAAGTGAGCACAGTAATGGGTATGGTTAACAGTATTAAAATTGGTTTTATAAAACTGTTTAACAAGCCCAGTACTGCAGCCACCATAATGGCAGTAACAGTGCCGTTGATATGCACTCCCGGTAATATAAAAACAGCTATTAAGATGGCTACTGCTGTGATCAGGGTTTTGGATAAAAAAGATATCATATTTTAAATTATATTACCAAAAGTTCGTAAAACTCTTCGGGATTTAAATATTTTTTTGCTAATTCCTGTAATTCTTCTGCAGATACAGTCTTGAAAGTTTGAATGCTTTTATAGAAATAGTCCTCACTTAACCCATTCAGAATATAACTTTTCCACCTGGCAATAATCTGAAAAGGCCCATCCAGATCACCTAATAAACTTCCAATCATATAATTGCGGACAAGGTGCAGTTCATCTTCCTCTATAATACCCGTCCTCAAATTTTCCATTTCTTTATAAGTTTCTGCAATAGTAGCTGCACAAACATCCCTACCTGCTTCAGTACTTACCATCCAGGCAGTTTCATGAATATGGTTTTGAATATAAGAGTGAATACCATAAGTATACCCTTTGTCTTCCCGGATATTACTCATTAACCTGGAACCAAAAAATCCACCAAAGATATTATTCAGTACCTGCACTTTTGCAAAATCAGGATGATGCCTGTTCGGAAAAGGCCTGGCCAGGCGGATGGCACCCTGTACTCCTTTCTCATCATTCAGGATCGTGTATTTTTTTTCAGTAGCCGGGTTTAGTGCATAATTCTTTTCAGAAATGGAAGATGCATTAAATGGAAGTGCACCAAAAAACCGGTTTAGCTGCTCCTGTATGTCTGCAGGTAATTTCCCTGCAACAAAAAGGATACATTTGCCATGACGGTAATAGGTATTGTAAAACTGGTCCAGTTCTTCTTTTTGCAACAGGTCATAATCCGTTACAGAAGTATATTTTCCATAAGGATGATAAAAGCCAAATATATATTCATCAATTAAACGGTTGGCAACAAAATCACATTTTTTAAGATTTACTTCCAGCTTTTGTTTCTGATTTTGTTTGTAGATAGCCAGTTCATTTTCAGGAAATACAGATTCTGTAAGGATTTCAGCTATAACCGGCAAAAGCACAGGTAAGTGTTTTGCCAAAGTATGCAAGGTTAAAGTTGCGGTTTCATTGTAACAACTTCTGGTTAAATAAGCACCATAAAACTCAAAATGATCATTGATTGCAAAAGCCGTTTTATTTTTAGTGCCGTTTTTCAACATAAAGTTGGTAGTTGCTGCCACAATATTTTTATCTTCCTGCCAGTTACCTGCATAGAATACAAATTCCAGCATCAATACTTCTTCAGCTCCTGCATCCACTGCATAAACGGGCACAGCATTATCCAGTGTAAAATGATTGCAGGGCTTCAATTGTAAATTAAAATCAACTGCATCTAATATAGTCGGGGTCTTTTTTCTGTTGATCATGTTTATTGCTTACTGTAATAATGAATAGTGTTACTGTTGCCTGCATCAAATATTTCCCTGCTGCAGTTTCTGATATCTTCAGCACTGATAGCATTGTATTTTTCCAGTTCTGTATTAATTAAAGCAGCATCACCCAACAATTCATAAAATGCCAGGCTATTGGCCCTGTTCATTACGCTCATATCTTCAAAGGCAATAACACTTTCTGTTTTATTTTTTACTTTCTGTAATTCATTTTCTGAAATCAGTTCTGTTTTCAACTGTTCAATTTCTGCATTCACTGCAATTTCGGCATCTTCCATTTTTACCCCTTTTACCAGTTTACCTTCAATAGCCAGTAATCCGGGTTCTACCGTACCGAAATGATAGCAATCAATTGCGGAAAACAATTGTTTTTCTTTTACCAGTTTCTGATACAGTCTGGAAGAGCCGCCACCGCTTAAAATATCCGTGATCAGATCAGCTGTATAATAGCCTTTGTCTATCCGCCCGGCTATATGCCAGGTTTTAAGAAAAGCATCTAATGGAACATCTGCCGTTATTTCCAGCAGCCTTGCTTCATTTTGAACTGGTTCTATCGGTAGATTGCGGACATATTTTTCCCCTTTTTCGATGGGGCCAAACCATTTTTCTGCTAATTGCCTGATTTCTTCGGTTTTTACCTTCCCGGCAACCACTAATATGGCATTGGAGGGGCGGTAATGCTTAAAAAAGAAATCTTTCACATCCTGGATCTTTGCATTTTCAACATGGCTGAGTTCTTTGCCAATTGTCATCCATTGATAAGGATGTACTTTATACGCCAGTTCACGCATTTTATGCCAGATGTCGCCGTAAGGTTTGTTAATATAATGTTCCTTAAACTCCTCACAAACCACTTTACGCTGCACATCCAGGCTTTTTTTACTAAAGGCAAGGCTGAGCATTCTATCGCTTTCCAACCAGAAAGCTGTTTCTATATTTTCAGCAGGCAGGGTGCAATAATAATTGGTGATATCATTGGTAGTATAGGCATTGTTTTCTCCACCGGCCCTTTGAAGGGGTTCATCGTAATCTGGTATATGGATACTACCTCCGAACATTAAATGTTCAAATAAGTGTGCAAATCCGGTTTGGCCGGCCTGCTCATCCCTGGAACCAACGTCATACATAATATTTACAACAGCCAAAGGCGTTGAATGATCTTCATGAACCAGCACCCGCAAACCATTTTCCAGGATAAATCTATTATATTGAATCATACTTTAAAACAAATAAGTGTGCAAATTAAGGCAAAAACAGCGCTTTAAATTCTGAGGAAATAAGGATTAATTGTTTTTAAGGATACTTTTTACTTTAAGTTTAAACTCTATTGGTTTATTATTCCTTAGTACAACTACCCGGTGAAAATTGTCTGTATTTTGTAATACCGATTTAAAAAGCTGGATATTTTTACCAAAAACATTGTCAATGGCAAAAATGATATCGTTGGGTTTTAAATCAGCTTTATCTCCCGGAGAACCAGGGATAATATCTATTATTTTAATTTCACCATCTACTTCATAGATACCCAAACCTGAATAGGAATAATCAAAAAAGTCGGAAAAATGTGTATTTGGTTTGAAATAAATGATCTGGTCAGGATAATTAATGATTACATTAAACCTACGCATCAGATCGTTACCGATTAAGCCACCCAGTAATGGATATGAAGTAACATTATAATCATCATCAAAGAGAAAAGTAGGTACTTTTTTAAATTTATAAGGCCCAAATTTCAGTTCTTTCAATACTGTTAAGCTCATAATTTTCTTGCCCCCGATACCTTCTGTCTGGGTAGGGAACATTTTATGTTTTTTACTGATAAAGCTGCTATCATCCACAAACTCCTGAGAAAGCAGAAAACAAAGGCCTGCCCCGGTATCCAGCAGGAACTTTTCGGTAACCACTTTTGCGTCTGTAATGGTTGCAGCATGATAAGGCATGGCACTGAAACCCGGATGCATTAGATACCCTCCTTTTGGATATTTTATATAACCGGGTGAATTGATTTCTATAATAAATTTATCATAGTCAATTTTTACAATAAACTGTCTTAAGAAAGTCAAACCGATAATTCCATCTATTTTAACCCCGTAGACACTGGTTAACAGATTATAATTATTAATGTGAAAATTAAGGCTGTCTACATTTAATCCCGGAAAATGAAGGGTATGACTATAAGTAAAATCCACCAGTTTAATACCTGCTATCCCGCGAATAGAGCGGTCGGATTTAACTCTCTTTAATTTATACTCATCAACAGTTGTAGAGTCCAGTGAAATTCCCCCGCTGCCTGTATCCAAAACAAAATTCAGTGTATCCGGAATTTTATCCAGCAATCCACGGATAATGACGATTCCTCCTGTTAGTTGAAAAAAAGGGATTTTGGTAATAGATTTTGATGGAGGAGGCAGAAATTCTTCCTGACTGAATCCAGTATTTGCTAAACAACAAATCAATAATACTGTTATAGACAAGAATAGTTTCATAAAAAATACTACCATAACAAGTTACAATAATTCGGTTAGGATTTCAAAAGATGCCTGATAAAAGAAAAAAATGAAGGAAGAATGGTTGTTTTGAACGATTTCTTTGCGGTTAACTTTACAAACTTAACTTTGTAATTCTTGTAATTTATTATAAACTACCCAAAAATAATTCGGATATGGTATTAGCAGACCTGCTTCAAAAGGCCTTAAACTTTGAATTCCTGAGCAAGGAAGAGGGCATGTTTTTATTTGAACATGCACCGCTTACCGAATTAATGTATGTGGCTGATGAATTACGCAAGAAACAGGTACCCCATGGTAAAGTAACCTGGCAAATTGACCGGAATGTAAATACAACCAATGTTTGTATAGCCAATTGCAAGTTTTGTAATTTTTACAGGATTCCAGGCCATGGTGAAGCGTATATTACCGACATGGATACCTATCGTAAAAAAATTACTGAAACCTTAAAATACGGGGGGGATCAGTTATTGTTACAGGGTGGGCACCATCCGGAACTTGGACTGGATTTTTATATGAATACCTTCAGGCAGATTAAACAGGAATTTCCAACCATCAAACTGCATGCTTTAGGGCCACCGGAAATTGCTCATATTACCAAGCTTGAAAAATCCACGCATAAAGAAGTATTGACTGCATTGAAAGAAGCAGGTATGGATTCATTGCCGGGAGCAGGTGCTGAGATACTGGTAGATAGGGTAAGAAGGCTGATTTCAAAAGGAAAATGTGGTGCAGATGAATGGCTGGCTATTATGCATGAAGCCCATCTTTTAAATATAACCACCAGTGCCACCATGATGTTTGGACATGTGGAAACACTGGAAGAAAGGTTTATTCATTTGGAAAGAATCAGGGAAGTTCAGGCATCCAAACCACCGGAAGCAAAAGGATTTCTTGCCTTTATTGCCTGGACCTTCCAGGATGTGGATACATTACTGGCCAAAATAAGAGGTGTTCAAAATTTAACTACTCCTGATGAATATATCAGAATGGTAGCGATCAGCCGGATTATGTTGCCCAATATTAAAAATATTCAGGCCAGTTGGTTAACAGTAGGTAAACAAACAGCGCAAATATGCCTTCATGCAGGTGCCAATGATTTTGGCAGTATTATGATTGAAGAAAATGTGGTAAGTGCTGCAGGTGCCCCGCATCGGTTTACCTATAAATCTATGCAGGATGCGATCCGGGATGCCGGGTTTGAACCCCAACTGCGTAATCAGCAATATGAATGGAGATCTATTCCGGAATTCATACAGGAACAGGTTATCGATTATTAGCAACAAGGAGGGTCTTTACACTAAGTCTTTATTAAAACACCAAATATGAACGATACTTTTACCAGCAGAATAAAAGCCGAACTGGATGAAATAACTGCAGCCGGACTATCTAAAAAAGAAAGAATTATTACCAGTGAACAGGGGCCTGAGATCACCGTGAATGGTGCTACTGTTTTAAACTTTTGTGCCAATAATTACCTGGGTTTATCCTCTCATCCTAAAGTAATTGAAGCTGCTCATAAAGCTATTGATACACACGGGTATGGAATGAGCAGTGTTCGTTTTATATGCGGTACACAGGATATTCATAAGGAACTGGAAGAAAAAGTATCCCGTTTTCTGGGAACAGAAGATACTATTTTATATGTAGCTGCTTTTGATGCAAACGGAGGGGTTTTTGAACCCTTGTTTAATGAAGATGATGCCATCATCAGTGATGCTTTGAACCATGCTTCCATTATAGATGGTGTTCGGCTATGTAAGGCACAGCGTTACCGGTATGAACACAATAATATGGAAGACCTGGAAGCTAAACTGCAGCAGACACAAAAACTCCGTAACAGGATTATTGTAACAGATGGCAGTTTCAGTATGGATGGAACCATTGCACAGCTGGATAAAATTTGTGACCTGACAGACAAGTATAATGCCATTGTTATGATAGATGAATCTCATTCTTCCGGATTTTTAGGTAAAACAGGAAGGGGTACTCATGAATACCGGAATGTGATGGGCAGAATTGATATTATTACCGGAACTTTTGGTAAGGCATTAGGTGGGGCAAGTGGTGGATTTACATCTGGAAAAAAAGAAATTATTGAAATGTTGCGCCAGCGTTCCAGACCTTATTTGTTTTCCAATTCTGTGGCTCCGAGTATTGTAGGTGCCAGTATAGCTGTGTTGGATATGCTTACAGAAACTACAGAACTACGGGATAAACTGGAATACAATACCCAATATTTCAGGGCTAAAATGACAGCAGCCGGATTTGATATAAAACCAGGGGATCATCCGATTGTTCCCATTATGCTCTATGATGCAGTAGTAGCTCAGAATTTTGCCTCTAAATTACTGGAAGAAGGTATTTATGTCATTGGCTTTTTCTTTCCGGTTGTGCCTAAGGGACTGGCAAGGATAAGGGTTCAATTGAGTGCTGCCCATGAACAAGCGCATTTGGATAAGGCAATTGCTGCTTTTACCAAAGTGGGTAAAGAACTGGGTGTACTAAAAAATTAAAAACATTTGCAGATTAAAAGATCAATGATGATTAAAAGTATTTCAGTAATTATTTGTGTAATTGCCTGCACTTTTCTTTTGAAGGGTTGTACTCCCAATAATGTAAAAATTGATAATTCTATTAAGAAATATTTTGATGATAATCAGGTAAGTGGCTCTTTCTCCATTTTTGATAATGGGGAAGGCTCATTTACCATTTATAATTTATCCAGGTATAAGGATTCGGCTTATTTGCCTGCATCTACTTTTAAAATTGTGAATAGCCTGATTGGATTACAGACCGGTGTGATTACCAATGAAAAAATGCTTATAAAATGGGATGGTATTAAACGCTGGAATGAAAACTGGAATAAAGACTTAACTATGGAAGAAGCTTTTAAATTTTCTGCAGTTCCATATTACCAGGAAGTAGCCAGGCGGATTGGAAAGGATACCATGCAGCTGTGGTTAGACAGCCTGCATTATGGTAATAAAAAAATAGGAAACAGGATCGATTCATTCTGGTTGGATAATTCACTTAAAATTACTGCAGATGAGCAACTGGGCTTAGTTAAACAATTGTATTTCGGTAAACTGCCTTTTAATAAATTCTCCACTGAAATTGTAAAAAAAGTGATGGTTCATGAAAACAATTCAAAATATTTACTGGCCTATAAAACCGGATTCGGTTACCGGGAAAATGGCAATGCATTGGGTTGGATGGTAGGCTGGGTGGAAGAAAACCATCATCCTTATTTCTTTGTCCTGAATATAGAAGGGAAACATAATATGGACCTGGTTGCTATCAGAACCAATATGCTAATGAATATTTTAAAACAGGAAGGTTTTCTGGAAGGCAAAAGATAATTATTCCGGGTATTAAAGATTTATGGCTTTTAAAAACCTTTCAAAATTGTTTTTATAATTCATAACCTCATTATGCTGGTTGTTGCTATGCAGAAAAACGATGCGATGAGATTTTATATCTGTCATTTCAAAATCATCTTCCTCTTTTGCAATATAGTTCCATTTCCAGGCTTTCATATCTGTAATAAAATCCAGAGAGTTTTGAAGGGTACCACCCTCATTGGTATAGATATTTAAAAACCGGGTGGATGGATGCTGTTGTAAATAGACTGCAAATTTTTCTTCCTGACCGTATAAAGCATCAAACAATATTATACCCTTGCAAGGATTAGATGCATGTAACAGCAAATAACTGATTACCCGGTAAGCGCCGCTGTGGCCGGCATATATAATTTGCGGTATCCCTTTCTCTTTCAATATTTTTTCTTTTACTAAAAATGAGTGTACATCCTGCAGGAAGTAATTAAAAGTATCAGGCTTTTCAAATTTACCACCATAACTGTCAGGGCTGTTAAAAGGTCCTTCCGGGAAAATAAAAATAGCATTCAGCCGGGCATTATAAAATTGTTGTTTCAATGAAAACTGTGCCAGTGCAGTATCAATATTATTGCCCCATCCATGAAACCAGATTACATAGGTATATGGCTTGTTTTTATCGAAATAATCTGGAATAAAGAGATAAGCGCTGCTGTCCATATAATGCTGTTCTGTTCCGTAAGTTTTGCCTTCATAGATTCTGGGATGGGCATTCCGCTCAGCGTCCGGAAACATACTGAAAGTACTGGTAATCCGGTATGACTTGCCGGTGGCAGTATTTTGAGATAATGCTGCGTAACTCAGCAACAGGAGTAATAAACTAATTGTAAGTTTCATTGTTAATTAAATATCTATAAAAATACTTAAATTTTTTGATGACATTTGTCCTCAGGAAACAGTTACAGATTATGCAACTATATTGTAATTCACTCACAGAATATAACCGTTTACTTACTAAAGAAGTTAAAATAGGTGATTTACTGCTGGGAAACGGGCACCCGATACGCATTCAAACCATGACCACCACGGATACGATGAATACTGCTGCAACGGTAGCACAAACCATACGTTGTATTGAAGCAGGGGCAGAACTGGTGCGTATTACAGCGCCTTCCATCCGGGAAGCAGAAAATTTACGGAATATCAAAAACGAATTGCGCAGCAGGGGTTATACAGTCCCATTAATTGCTGATATCCATTTTACTCCGAATGCAGCAGAAGTAGCAGCAAGGATTATAGAAAAAGTAAGGGTGAATCCGGGTAATTATGTGGACAAGAAAAAATTTGAACAGATTGATTATACGGATGCAGAATATGTGGAAGAAATTGAAAGAATCAGGGAACGTTTTACACCACTCGTTAAAATATGTAAGGAATACGGAACAGCCATGCGAATAGGTACCAATCATGGTTCTCTGAGCGACAGGATCATGAGCCGGTATGGTGATACACCTATGGGGATGGTGGAAAGTGCAATGGAATTTTTAAGAATTGCCCGTAGTGAACATTATCACAATATTATATTGAGCATGAAATCCAGTAACCCACAGGTAATGGTACAAGCATACCGGTTACTGATCAATAAAATGTTTGAAGAGTTTCAGGAGTGTTATGCATTGCATTTGGGAGTTACGGAAGCAGGTGACGGAGAAGAAGGCAGAATTAAAAGTGCTGCAGGTATTGGAAGCCTGCTGGAAGATGGTATTGGAGATACGATTCGTGTTTCCTTAACAGAAGACCCTGAATTTGAAATTCCTGTATGCAGGGATATTGTGAAACGTTATACTGCAGAAAAGAAAATATCACTTGCTCCATCCCCTATTCCGCCTGTTGAAAAAATAACGTATAATCCATTTGAGTATAATCGCAGAGAAACATTTGAAGTTAGTAATATAGGATCTGGCCATGTTCCGGTAGTCATTGCAGACCTGAGCAGGATCAATCCTCTTATGGTTTCTGATTTAACTTCTGCTGGTTACACATATGAAGCTGACCTGGATAAATGGACGATCAGTGATACAGCAGCCGATTATATTTTTACCGGGCATCAGGTACCAGATTTCCCATTACCCGGTACTTTAAAAATAGTCTGTTATCCTGCAGCATGGGCATTGGCATCAGATAAATCTGCCTGCTTTCCCATTTTTGATGCAGGAGGTTTTGCAGAGGCAGCACAGAGAAGTGAAAAACTGAATTTTGTACTGATGGATTGTTATAGTGATCAGACTTCCATCAATGACTATACCTGGCTGGAAGAATTGGCCAATCATCCTGCTGTTGTTTTAATTTTAAGTAGTTCCCTGAATCATTCAATGGCAGCTGTGAGAAGGATGTGTATGATATTACAGGAAAAAAATATTAAAAATCCTGTAATACTATCTATTGACAGTGATGGTAAAACTGCAGATGAGCATTTAATTCATTTCGCTGCCGAAGCAGGAGCATTATTATTGGATGGGTTTGGAGATGGTGTATTTTTCGGGATGACCAATTCAGCATATCAATTGCAGGATGCAGGGTTAAAAAACGCAAAAGGGAGAAATTATGCCAACAATACCTCTGTAGAACAATTTATCAATAATACAGCATTCAGTATTCTGCAAGCCAGCAGAACCAGGATTTCAAAAACAGAATATATATCCTGTCCCAGTTGCGGAAGAACATTATTTGATTTGCAGGAAACAACATCCCGGATCAGAAATGTGACCAATCATTTGAAAGGTATCAAAATAGCCATTATGGGATGTATTGTAAATGGCCCGGGTGAAATGGCTGATGCAGATTTTGGTTATGTGGGTAGTGGTGTTGGGAAAATAACATTATATAAGGGGAAGGAGATCATGAAGCGGAATATAGACAGTGCAATAGCTGTGGATGCTTTAATAGAACTGTTGAAAGAAAATGAGGCCTGGGTAGAACCCAATGTTTTAAAATAAACTTGAAAGTTTGATTATTTAAAAGTTACAGATAAGGAATTATTTATGCAAACAGATTTCTTAGTTATTGGTAGTGGCATTGCAGGATTAACCTATGCTTTGAAAATTGCTAAAACCTATCCTGATAAAAAAATTATTGTTATTACCAAAACACAGGCAGATGAAACCAATACCAAATATGCGCAGGGTGGTATTGCCGGTGTGTGGGATGTAGAAAAAGACAGTTATGAAAAACATATCGATGATACACTGATTGCCGGGGATGGATTATGTAATGAAAAAATTGTGGAAATAGTAGTGAAGGAAGGCCCTCAGCGTATTAAAGAGATTATTACTTATGGTGCAGAATTTGATAAAAATGAAACAGGAGCTTATGCACTTGGAAGAGAAGGAGGCCATAGCGAATACCGTATTTTACACCATAAAGATGTAACTGGTAAAGAAATGGAGCGTGCTTTACTGGAGGAGGTACAGAAAACCAAAAATATTGAAATCAATAAACATTGTTTTGTTTTAGATATTATCACACAGCACCATCTTGGATTTCTTGTAACAAAATCTGCTCAGGATATAACCTGCTATGGGGTGTATGTTCTTAATTTGAATTCCAACAGGATTGAGAAAATTATTTCTAAAATCACCTTACTGGCTACAGGTGGATGTGGGCAGGCTTACCGTACTACTACCAATCCGCGTATTGCAACCGGAGATGGCATTGCGATGGTATACAGGGCTAAAGGCAGGATCGAAAATATGGAGTTTATTCAGTTTCATCCAACTGCTTTATATGAGCCAGGGATTTCACCATCTTTCCTGATTACTGAAGCTGTAAGAGGAGATGGGGGCATTTTAAGAAATAAGAATGGGGAAGCTTTTATGGAAAAATATGATCCCAGAAAGGATCTCGCACCCCGTGATATTGTAGCCAGGGCTATTGATAATGAAATGAAAAAAACGGGTACAGAGCATGTTTATCTGGATTGCCGGCATATTTCTAAAGAAGCATTTATTCATCATTTTCCCAATATTTATGAGAAATGCCTGAGTATAGGAATAGATATTACGCAACATATGATTCCTGTAGCACCAGCTGCACATTACAGCTGTGGTGGTATTAAAACGGATGAATGGGCCAGGACGTCCATCAAAAACTTATATGCATGCGGGGAATGCTCCAGTACGGGGTTACATGGATCCAACAGGCTGGCAAGCAATAGTTTACTGGAAGCAATGGTGTTTGGTCACAGGGCTTATCTTGATTCTGTAAAATTATTTGAAGATTTGAATCAATCTAAAGAGCTGGAAGAGCGCAGTCTTTTATTTCCTGATTGGAATGCAAAAGGAACTTCTGATCCCAGGGAAATGATTCTTATTACCCAAAGTCTGAAAGAACTGCAGCAGATTATGAGTGATTATGTTGGTATTGTACGGACAGATGTCCGTTTAGCCAGGGCCATGAAACGACTTGACCTCTTATTTATTGAAACAGAAGAATTATACCGCTCTACTAAAGTATCTCCGCAATTATGTGAATTAAGGAACCTGATTACGGTTGGGTATTTAATTGTAAAAGGGGCTGAATTCAGAAAAGAAAGCAGGGGATTGCATTACAATACAGATCATTTATCCAAAAGCGGATTATTACAGAATATAGTATTATAGATTTTTAAGCCTTTTTCTTTACAGTAAAAGTCTATATTAGCATTTCAACCATATGGAATGTATTATATACTCTACCCCCTGTTTTACCTGCTTTCATTAATACCCTGGAAAATCATGTATTTCATCAGTGATGGAATTTATGGTTTTGTATATTATATTACAGGATACAGAAAAAAGGTGGTGATGAATAACCTGCTGATTGCTTTTCCGGATAAAACTGAAAAGGAACGGGTAAGGATTGCCAAAGACTTTTACCACAATTTTATTGATACTATACTGGAAATGGTAAAGATGATTTCTATTAGTGAAAAAGAGCTGACAAAGCGATTTTCTTCCAATATAGAAACATTGAATGCATTGTATGATACCGGAGTGAATGTACAATTAATGTCGGGTCATTTCTTTAATTGGGAACTAGTAAATTTTGGAATTTCAAAGTTTGGTAAATATCCATTTGTTGGTGTCTTTATGCCGGTTTCCAATAAAGCATTCACAAAAATAATGTACGATATGCGGGGAAGGTTTGGTACCATATTGATTCCTGCCACTGAATTTCAATTCAAATTTCACAGGTATGTAAGGGGAAGATATGCGTTGGGATTAGGTGCAGATCAGAACCCCGGAAATATTGAAAAAGCTTATTGGGTTAATTTTTTTAACCGGCTTACACCGTTTAATAAAGGGCCTGAAAAAGGTGCAAAACGGAATAAAACAGCTATAGTTTTCACCAACTTTTATAAAACGAAAAGAGGCTATTACCATACTGATTTTGAATTACTGACAACAGATCCCAATACTTATAAAGAAGGGGAACTAACCAGAATATTTGCTGCTTCCGTTGAAAATGCCATTAAGAAAACACCTGCAAATTATTTATGGAGCCATCGAAGATGGAAGTATGCATTTAATGAGGAAAAACACAGGCATCTGGTAGTAGCATAAAAAAAAGTGGAATAGATATTCCACTTTTTTTTATGCTGCATTTCTGTTAGTTCAATGCTTCAATACTTTTTTCAATTTCAAATTTGTCTTTTAATTCTATCATCTTTTTCCATCCGCCCTCTATATTTCTCAAATTATGAATGCCCTGTCTTTTCATTAATGAAACGGCAATCACACTTCTGTATCCACCGGCACAATGCACATAGATATTATGATGATCTTCAAAGTTAGCCATACTGGCCGGGTCTATTAAGTCGATCAGGGGTATATTAACAGCTTCTTTAATATGCCCGTCGGCAAATTCTGTTTCTTTTCTTACATCCGCAATGATCAGGTTTTCATCAAAAGGTATATCCATTGCCACTTCATCTGCTTCCACATTAATAATCATATCAATTCTGCCTCCTTCATTTTTCCAGGCATCAAAACCCCCATTTAAAAAACCTTTTATGTTTTCAAAACCAACTCTTGCCAGTCTGGTGATGGTTTCTTTTTCTTTTCCAGATGCTGTAACCAATACAATCGGTTGATTAAAAGGTAATAAACTTCCTGCCCATTCAGCAAAACGGCCTTCCAGACCAATAAATACAGAGGATGGAATAAAGCCCTGTACAAATATCTCAGCTACTCTTGTGTCCAAAATAATAACTTCTTCTTTTTTGGTCAGTATTTTAAAATCCTCAACAGAAAGTGGCACTAATGCTTTTTCCATGATAGCATTCAGGGTTTCATAACCTTCCTTATTTATTTTAGCATTGATAGGAAAATATTGGGGGGGTACACTCAGTCCTTCTGTCACTGCTTTTATAAATTCCTCTTTTGAAGTAGCCCTTAAAGCATAATTACTTTGTTTTTGTGCTCCAATGGTACTAAATGTTTCTGGTGAGATGTTTTTACCACAACTGCTTCCTGCACCATGGGCAGGATATAAAATTACATCATCAGGTAGTGGAATTATTTTTGATTGCAGACTATCATATAATAGAGCAGCAAGGTCATTTGTAGTAAGTTCATCACCCTTCTGGGCCAGATCAGGTCTGCCCACATCACCTACAAATAAAGTATCTCCTGAAAAAAGTGCATGTTCCTTTTTATTTTCATCTAATAATAAAAAACAACTGCTTTCCAAAGTATGACCGGGAGTGTGCAGTACTTTTATTGTAATATTTCCCAGATCAAATAATTCCCCATCTTTTGCAATATGTATGGGAAAACTGCAATTAGTATCCGGTCCATATATAATGGTAGCACCGGTTTCCTTTGCGAGATCTATATGGCCAGATACAAAATCTGCATGAAAATGTGTTTCGAAAATATATTTTATTTTTGATTTTCTTTCCTTTGCAAGCTGCAGGTATTCTTCAATATCCCTTAAAGGGTCAATTACTGCAGCAACCCCCTCACTTTCAATATAATAAGCTGCTTCACTAATACATCCGGTATATAATTGCTGAATATACATGTTTGATTAACTTTTTGTAAAGATAAAAGCTTAAGTATTCTAATCAGAATGGCATGAAGTAATTCCGAAAAAAAAGCCTGTAATGGTTACATTACAGGCTTTAAAAATACATTTTGTTGAATTACTCAACTAAATCAGCCGCAAACTTCATTACTTCAGCTATTCTTGTATAGCTAGGTGTATAATAAATGAATTTTCCGTTTCTGGTAGTTGATACCAGACCGGCACGACGTAAAATTGCCAAATGCTGAGAAGCAACTGATTGCTCTAAACGCATTTTAACATACAATTCTGTAACGGTCATTTTCTTGTTGTCATCTAAAAGCTTCAGCATCTGATGACGAAGTTTGTGGTTAAGTGCTCTTAAAATCAGAGCTGCTTTTTTTGTCTGTAAATAATTAATCTTTACAGTTGACTTACCATTATTAAGGGTAAGTGAAGTTAAAGGATGATTCATACTTCTACTAAATTGGGGGTTAAATAATAAAAACAGTACGAAGTTAAAAAAATAATATTGAATATTCTGTATAAATAATTAAAAAATTTGTAATGGATTATTACAAACGGGTATTATAAAATTCCTTCAGGTATAGTGGCTCGCAATATGCCAGACTTGCAAATAGCTTATTATCAAACCTTTGTTTCGAAATTATTGATAAATCATATGCATTATGCTGAAATGTTAAAAAAACAAAATTCTTGTTATTACTAATATCGGCAAGTTTATTTTTTCCACTTCCCGAAAACACAAGCGTTCTGTTTTTAATATCAGCAAAGCTGTTTTCGGTTAAAATCATAGCAGAAGGTTCAATAAAAGGAACAAGCTGGTCATTATAAACTGCCATAAATACTTCCATTCTCCGGGCATCAATCATTGGACAAAATAAAAAATTATCAGTAATAGTATTATTTTCTTTCATTTTTCTGATGGCATGCAATGCCATTACTTCTAAAGTATTCACAGCAATCAAGGGTTTATTCAGAGCAAAACAAAGCCCTTTGGCAGAAGCCAATCCTACCCTGAGCCCGGTATAGCTTCCAGGGCCAATCGTAACTGCAACGGCATCAATTGCAGTTAAATCAATATTTAAAGCAGTCCTTATTTTATCAATTGCCGGTTGCAAAAAGGAAGCATGGTTTTTTTGTTCCTGGCTTATTTCCATTGCCAGTAAACGTTCATTCTCTGTTAAACAAACAGATGCAAATTCTGTAGCTGTATCTATATTCAGGATCATTGCCATCTGTGGTTCCTTTTTAGTAATCCTGCAAATTTAGGTTGGTCAGTTCATGGAAATGCAGTTATTTGCCAAAGAAATAAAGAAAATATGTCAAAACAAATTATTAAAACAAATAATGCGCCTGCTCCTATTGGTCCTTATAACCAGGCTGTTAGTGCCGCAGGACTGCTTTTTGTTAGTGGACAGGTAGCTATTGATCCACAAACGAATGAATTGGTGGTTAATTCAGTTAAAGCAGAAACCATTCGGGTAATGGAAAACCTTAAAGCTGTATTAACAGAAGCAGGAATTGGTTTTGAAAACATAGTAAAAACCACTATTTTTTTAAGTGATATGGCTTTATTTGCTGAAGTCAATGAAATTTACGGCTCTTATTTCAGGGGAGATTATCCCGCCCGTGAAACAGTAGCCGTAAAAACATTGCCTAAAAATTTGAATGTTGAAATCAGTGCAATTGCAACACTCAGTTTATAGGATTTCGTAAGTTCCGTCACTGGTAGCCATTTCATAAACTTCCGGAGTGATATTGAACTTTTTATGGTAAGCAGATGTGATTGAAGCAATAATTGCATCTGCTTTTACCTTTTCTATGATATTAATGGTACAACCTCCAAAGCCTCCACCCATTACCCTTGAACCTATGATTTCAGGATATTGTTTGGCTTCATCCACCAGAAAATCTAACTCATCACAGCTAACTTCATACAATTTACTCAATCCGTCATGTGTCAGGAACATTAATTTTCCAAATTCAGCCAGGTTATCAGCTTTCAGTAATTCACCTGCTTTTTGTGTTCTGGCTATTTCCTGTGTTACAAAAAGGCAGCGGTCAAAAATCCTGTCACTCAAAAACGACTTATTTAATACCACCTGTTCTGAACTGATCTGGCGCCAGGAAGTTATATTCCCACCCAGCTTTTCATTCAAAATAGCAAAACCCTCTTCACAATCATGTCTTCTTTTATTATATTCTCCGCTGGCGAGGGAGTGATGTACTTTGGTGTTTATCAGATAAATAGCATAATTATTCAACTGAAGCGGAAAATGCTGATAGTCGAGTGTTACACAATCCAGTAAAATCACATGATCTTTTTTTCCGTTCAGGCTGGCAAACTGATCCATGATTCCACAGTTTACACCTGGATAACTGTGTTCGGCTTTTTGAGCCAGTTTTGCCATTTCAACCCTGTTCAAACCAAATTCAAAAATACTGTTCAGGGCAAATAAAAGGCCACCTTCCACAGCTGCGGAAGAAGATAAACCGGCACCTACCGGCAGGTTTCCCCCAAATGCACAATCAAACCCTCCGGTTTTAATATTGTTTTCTTCCAGAATATGCAAAACCCCCAATACATAATTTTTCCAGCTATCCTGTTTCTGAACGGCATCCAGAGATATTGAAAAAGAATCTTTTAAATCAACACTTACAAAATTTGCAGTTTGTGTATTATTGGCAGCAACTGCAAACCATATGCCCTTGTCAATTGCAGCAGGCATTACATAACCATGGTTATAATCAATATGTTCTCCAATTAAATTAATTCTTCCCGGTGAATAAAAAACCCTGGGCGTTGTTGTAAAGTTTTCCTGAAATACGGTAATTACGTCTTGTTTAACTGACATGGTTATTTTGTTTTTAGAGTATATGAAGTGGAAAATAGATATAATTTTTCTGGTTGTACTAAGGTAAGCCCTATTCCATTGTTAAAACAATCCGGTGCCCCACTCAGGTTTTCAATGGCAATACTGTTTCTGTGCGGAGGGGTATAAATTTGCAGGAACGGATAAGCTGCATCGGGCTGTATTGTTAGTTGCAATACATCATTACTTAAAATACAAGCGGGATTTGCACCTTCCAGCTCAAAACAGTTGTCCAGAAAAATACCATCCAAAGAAGCTCCTGCAGAAAAACGACCATCCTCATTTTTCTTACCTGTAGGTAACAAAGTTTCATCAAATTCCAGCATAGTATTGCTGCTGAACTGTATTTTATAAGTATCAACACTGGAACCCAGTGTAAAATAAGGATGCCAACCATCGGCATAAGGGATAGGATGCGCATTATGGTGAAAAACAGTCGATTTTACCGTAAGTTTATTATCTTTTTCCAGTTTCCAGTTAATCAGTAATTCAAATGGAAATGGGTACCCTTTATCTGTTCCTTTATAATCTAATTTTAAACCTACTGATGCATTCTGGTCATCAGCATGTGTGGTCAATACTTCAAAAATTCCATCATAAGTAATCCCATGGATAGCATGGGGTGGTAAGTAAAACTTCTCAATTTTATAGGTGGTATCATTAAAATTGTATTCACCCGCATTCATTCTGCAGGTAAAAGGAGAAAGTTTAGCACTTTTAAAACCATTGGTAATATTTTCCACTGCATCTTCCACAGAATTGAATCCATCAATAATATTAACCGGCTTTCCGTCAACCGGAATAGAAAATTTGTTTACTAAAGCGCCGAAGGAATAAATTTCCACTTCACTGCCACTAACTGAATCTTGGAGGTTTATAACAGGAAATTTGGAACTGGCATCAATCTTTATTTTAAATCTCATACTTATATTTTGCGATGAAAATAATAAGATTTTAAGTTAAAGAAACTGAAAATTATCATAAAGCCATAAAACTAACAACTGTTCGGGTTATTCTGTTATTTTTGTTTTATCACATTTTTAATATGAATTACCTACCAGTCAATAAAGTCAGGATCGTTACAGCAGCAAGTTTATTTGATGGCCATGATGCGGCCATTAATATCATGCGACGAATTATGCAGGGCATGGGAGCTGAAATTATTCATTTAGGCCATAACAGAAGTGTACAGGAGATTGTGGAAGCTGCCATTGAAGAAGATGTACAGGGTATTGCCATTACCAGTTATCAGGGGGGGCATGTTGAGTATTTTAAATATATGAGAGATTTGCTGGATGCCAATGGTGCCCCACATATTAAGATATTCGGAGGTGGAGGAGGAACTATCCTGCCAGCTGAAATAGCAGCATTACAGGATTATGGAATCAGCAGGATTTACTCACCGGATGATGGCAGGAAAATGGGATTGGAAGGGATGATTGAAGAAGTGATCCGATACTGTGATTTTCCATTAACTGAACAGGTAACTGCAGGTCCCGACTACCCATTGGGAGAAGCAAGGAATATCAGAAAAATTGCCAGGGAAATTACATTGGCTGAATCCGGTATCCGTAAAATAAGCCAATCTGTTCAACAAAACCAGATACCGGTTCTTGGAATTACCGGTACAGGAGGAGCCGGAAAATCGTCTGTTACAGACGAAATTGTTCGCAGGTTTTTACATTCCTTTTCAGATAAAACCATTGCAGTGATTAGTGTAGACCCTTCCAGGAAGAAAACAGGGGGAGCTTTATTGGGAGATAGGATACGGATGAACGCCATTGCACATCCAAGGGCTTATATGCGATCCCTGGCCACCAGGGAAGACAATACTGCACTGAGTAAGGCTGTAAAAGATGCCATTGCCGTATGTAAAGAAGCGGCTTATGATTTTATTATACTGGAAAGTGCCGGCGTTGGACAGAGCGATGCCGGTATCCTGGACTATTCTGATATAAGTATGTATGTGATGACTCCTGAATATGGGGCCGCTTCACAGTTGGAAAAGATCAATATGCTGGACTATGCAGATATGATCTGTTTGAATAAGTTTGATAAAGCAGGTGCACTGGACGCCTTAACCGATATCAGAAAGCAATACAAGCGCAATCATCAGTTATTTACATCAAAAGATGAAGTTTTACCCGTTATAGGTACCTGTGCCAATAAGTTTAATGACTATGGCATTAACCGTTTGTTTGCTATGATGTTAGCGCAAATAGCCTCTAAAACAGGTGTTAGTTTCGGTCAATATGAGATCAATAAGTCTGGTTTTACACCAGATATTTCTATCATTCCTCCAAAAAGGGTTCGTTATTTATCAGAAATCTCAGAAATCAACCGGCAGTATGATGAATGGGCAACAAATCAAAGTAAAATTGCCAGTAAATTATATCAGTTACATGGCATTTTAAAGGAGGTAAAATATACAGATGAATTAATTGCTCTTCAGAAAAAGTACCAGCATCAGCTGGATAGTGAGTGTAAATTATTGATTGAATCCTGGCCTTCTGTTAAAGAAGACTACCGGAAAGATAATTTTGAATATAAAGTAAGGGATAAAGTATTTGCACAGCCTTTAATTACCAAAACATTGAGTGGTACCCCGGTCAGGAAAATTGTTTTACCGGCTTATAAAGACTGGGGAGATATTTTGCAATGGCAGCTACAGGAAAACCTGCCTGGTAAATTTCCTTTTACTGCGGGTGTCTTTCCCTTAAAAAGGGAAGGCGAAGACCCTACAAGGATGTTTGCAGGCGAGGGTGGACCGGAAAGAACCAATAAGCGGTTTCATTATGTTTCAGCGGGGCAGCCAGCTATCCGGTTAAGTACTGCTTTTGACAGTGTTACCTTATATGGTGAAAACCCTGCTATACGGCCCGATATTTATGGAAAAATCGGAAATAGCGGCGTTAGTATTGCCACTCTGGATGATGCTAAAAAGTTATACAGCGGGTTCGATTTATGCAATGAAAAGACCTCAGTATCGATGACAATTAATGGTCCGGCACCCATTATGCTGGCATTTTTTTTAAATACTGCTATAGACCAGGCCTGTGAAAAATGGCTCCGGGAAAAAGGGGAATGGTTCCGTATTACTGAATTCAGCAAAATGAAATTTACTGATATCCCCAAACCTGTTTATCTGAATTCTGCTGCAGAAGGTTTGCCGGAGGGTAATGATGGACTGGGATTAGGTTTGCTGGGATTAAGCGGGGATGAATTATTACCGGAAGATGTGTATAATAATATTAAAACGGCTACTTTACAACAGGTAAGGGGAACAGTGCAGGCGGATATTTTAAAAGAAGACCAGGCACAAAATACCTGTATTTTTTCTGCTGAATTTGCATTAAAATTAATGGGAGATGTACAGCAATATTTCATAGATCAGGAAGTACGTAATTTTTATAGTGTCAGTATCAGCGGTTATCATATTGCGGAGGCTGGTGCTAACCCCATCACCCAATTGGCATTTACTTTATCAAACGGGTTTACTTATGTGGAATATTTTCTAAGCAGGGGTATGCATATTGACGATTTCGCCCCTAATTTATCTTTCTTTTTCAGTAATGGAATGGATGCTGAATATAGTGTAATTGGAAGGGTGGCACGCCGGATATGGGCCAAAGCCATGAAAATTAAATACAAAGGCAATGAACGTTCCCAAAAGCTAAAATACCATATACAAACCAGCGGACGCAGTTTACATGCACAGGAAATTGATTTCAATGATATCCGTACTACATTGCAAGCGCTATATGCAATTTATGACAATTGCAATTCATTGCATACCAATGCTTATGATGAAGCTATTACTACCCCAACGGAGGAAAGCGTACGCAGGGCAATGGCCATCCAGTTAATTATCAACAGGGAGTTAGGCTCGGCTTTCTCAGAAAACTTCATGCAGGGCAGTTTTGTTATGGAAGAATTAACCAACCTGGTGGAGGAAGCAGTACTGACAGAATTTGACAGGATAACAGAACGTGGAGGTGTTCTAGGGGCTATGGAAAGAATGTACCAGCGCAATAAAATTCAGGAAGAGAGCCTGCATTATGAAATGCTGAAACATACAGGGGAACTTCCAATTGTTGGAGTCAATACTTTTCTTAATAAAAACGGAAGCCCAACTATAATACCTTCTGAAGTAATCCGATCAACAACAGCTGAAAAGGATTTGCAAATTCAAAACCTGGAAGCATTTCATCAGCGAAATGAAGGTGTTGCCCATGAAAAACTACAGCATTTAAAACAGGTGGCTGTAAACAATGGGAACCTGTTTGAAGCTTTAATGGAAGTGGTAAAATATTGTTCTTTGGGGCAAATTACCCATGCATTGTATGAAGTGGGGGGGCAGTACAGGAGAAGTATGTAAGAGCAGTAAATATATGTATTTGCTGCAGCTCAAAAAACTATGTTACCGGAAAAAGATAAATCAGTAATTTCAGCCCTTCATCAGCATACTAAGAAATGAAATCCCTTATTGTTATAAGCGTACTTACATTAATTGGGTTAACCCAGATTAAAGCTCAATACCGAAAAATAGATACCACTTTACAATATGGTAAAGCAGGTTATCATTTGATCTGTGATAATAAAAATGCGACTAAAAATTTGCTTATTATAAAACCAATTGGCTTTGAAAATACAGCAAGGGATATCAGCTTTTATGCAAAGGGAATCATAGTAAAGGCAGAAACAGATGATTTTAATAATGATGGATATCCTGACCTTGTCGTTTATATATTTACTGGAGATAAATTGGAAAAAGGTACTGTAATGGGCATTTCTTCTTCTGAAAATAAAAGTTTTGTGCCGATATATTTTCCTGATATCATAGATGATCCTAAAATAAGAACTGGCTATAAAGGGTATGATGAATTCTCCCTGATGGAAGGTAGCCTGTTAAGAAAATTCCCCATTTATTCCCCTGCAGACAGTGCCGGAAATACTATTAAAACCGGTAAACGCATCGTTATTTATAAAGTTAAAACTGAAAATGAGCGATTAATGTTTAAAACATTCAGAAGTTATGATATAAAAGAATAGCAGGAATATTTTAACAAATAGCATTTTAATTCCGGCACATTATTAGTTTATAGTTAATCAGACAGCAGTTATTGTAAAACTATTAAACTGAAAATTATGAAAAAGCTATTAATGATGTTGTTATTGATCCTCATTACTTCATCCATTGTTACAAAAACAAATGCGCAAGTGCGGTTAAATGTTCATATAGGAATTCCAATTATTGGAGGTTACCGTCATCAGCCTGTTGTATATGCCAATCCATATCCTGGCCCGGTTATGGTTCCATACCGCCAGCCTGTAATAGCAGCTGGTTATGATTGCCGTTACCGTGATAATGGTTATGCATATAACCGTCACCGGGAATTTGAAAACAGAGGCAGAGAAATGCATAACAGAAGAGGATACAGATATTAGAATATCACTATCTTACTATAAATAAAACTTTCTCTTACATACTGGCAGGCCTGTTTCAGAGCCTGCTTTTTTATGAAATTTCATAAACCTCCTCCCAGCGGGTGGTATATCTGGGACTATGAAAGTTCTGTTGCATTTTCCAGTTACGGGTAGTACCACTGGATGCAAATTTTAAAATATCATCCCTCATTGAGAAATTAATATTGTCCATCATATTCATTAACAGTCTTTTTTTATGGGTAACTTCTGCCACAAAAAGATTACCCTGTACAGCACTATCCGGGACAATGCCACTTAATATAACTCCTGCTTTTTTATATACTTTACCTGGTTCAAAAATACTTTCTGCCAGTTTCAATGCAGGTTTGATTAAATCACCGGTAACAGCAGTAGCTATTGGCAGGTTAATACTGGCAGAAATGGAAGGCCCATGATGAAACCGGCTTCCTTCCTCTTGTTTTTCCCGGGGAACCATAAATATACTAATACAACTGGCAGCACTGTTTTGTCGTCTTAATTTCTCTGCTGCCCTTGCAGTATAAGTGGCTATAGCTTCTTTAATGTCTTTTAAAGCACTAACAGGGGTACCAAACATACGGGTGGTAGCAATCATTTTTTTAGTCACCAGTTCTTCTTTCATCATAATACTGGGTTCTCCTTTTAACTCACGTAACAAACGCTGACCCACCACACCTCCCAAATATTTCTGTGCCCATTTCAGGTCTTTCAGGCTAAGCTCAAATGCAGTAAGTATTTGCATGGCTTCCAGTTTTTTAGCATACTGGTATCCAATACCCCAGATATCTTCCACAGCTGTCTTTTTTAAAGCAGATTCAATTTTACGTGGGGTATCCAGTATCAGGATACAACCGGTTATTATTTTATTCTTTTTGGCCAGCCGGTTTGCTACTTTACTCAACACTTTAGTGGGGGCAATTCCTACGGAAACGACAATACCGGTCCATTCTTCCACAATTTTTTTCAATTGAACTGCCAGGTTAAACAAATCAGCGGTTGGAACATGATCAAGGTTTATAAACGCTTCATCAACTGAATAAACTTCCACATTTTCACGGCCTGCAATATGGCGAAGGGCTTCCATTACCCGCCAGCTCATATTACCATATAAATTATAATTGGAAGAAAATACAGCAACTTTATGATGCTCAATCAGCTCCTTATTCATAAAAAAGGGTGCAGCCATACCCACTCCCAAGGCTTTGGCTTCATCATTCCGGGCAATAATACATCCATCATTGTTACTTAAAACCACAATGGGTTTGTTATTGAGGTCTGGCCGGAACACCCTTTCACAGGAACAATAAAAACTATTACAGTCCACAATTGCTTTCATAATTTCCTTTTATAGATTTTTATAAAGGATATTTTCATATTACCGTTAAATACAGATTTAGAAGTAAGGGTTAAAATAAACCGTCAGGACAACCCAATTACTGGTGTAATTTCAACTAGGGTGCATTTTGTATAATATAAGTGACTACTCCCCATGTATTAAACTGCGTAAATTCACCAATTTCAATGTTATTGAATCTTCTGTTTTCAGGGCATAAAACCATCCTGTTAAAGGAATGGGTGAACCGCCTGACCAGTAATTCGCCATTTACAGCTGCAATAATAATTTTACCATTTACAGGTTTAATACTCCTGTCTACAATCAACATATCGCCTATATGAATACCAGCTCCTTCCATGGCATCGCTGTTCATCCGGAAAAAATAGGTGGCAGGCTTGTTTTTGATGAGTTTTTCATTCAAATCAATCCCCCTTTCAGCATAATCATCCGCTGCTGCCCCAAAGCCTGAAGCATTGGCTGTAACGATATCCTGCTGAGAAAAAGTTTTGGTGCCCCTGAAGGCAGATGTATACATTTTTTCGTTGTCCATAAATTAAGGTTTTGAAAAGCTAAATTAATTAGTAATTTTATACTATAAAAATTAGTTTATCAAATAACCCCGAAAATGAATACGAGTTTGTTTAGTCCCTCTGCTTTGCAGGTGAATGAATATTTATTGGTAATCAGCCCTTCAGAAGAACTCAGCAGTAAGGTCATGCAGGTAAAAGAAAAATTTGCTGCAGATTTTGATTGTGAAACAGCCCGGCAAAGCTACCCGAATATTTCTTTACTAAATTTTATGCAGCACCAGATGAATGAAGAAAGAATCCTGCACCGGATTAAAACCATCTCCGAAACTCAGCTTTCCTTTAAAGTGGCATTGAATGGTTTTGGCAGTTTTCCAGCACATACTATTTATTTTAATATCCCAGCCAATAACAATATTGAAGAATTGGTGAGCGCTTTCATGCAATTACAAAGATGGTTAAGGCCCGATAATGAACACAAACCTCATTTTACAAACCGGCCCTATATCACCCTGGCCCGTAAATTATTACCGGGGCAATACGAAAAAGCCTGGAAAGTATTTAAGGATGCTGCTTTCAGTGGTTCATTTATTGTTGAAGAGCTTTTATTGTTAAAAAAGAAACAAGGGGATAAGCATTACCAGGTTATTTTAAAACTGCCCTTATTACCGGCAATGGAGAAAATTCCTTATCTGTTTCAACAAACTTTATTTTAATTATCCGTGCTATGCACCAGCATCAACACAAAAAACCAACTCCCGGTGATTTGGATTCCCTGGTATCTGGTAAAAAAGAAGGGGATTATATAAAAGGCCGGGGAGCCCAGATCAATACCCAAAACCGTTTTCTGTCTCAGGAAATAAAGCAGGAACATGCAGAGGGTATTGATGACTGGGAAATAACCAGTCCGGATACCATCTATCTGACCGATCATGCAAAAACACTGGTGAACAAAGTAGATAGCCCGGATGTGGGTATGTGGTACAGCATGAACCCCTATCAGGGATGTGAGCATGGCTGTATCTATTGTTATGCCAGAAATGCCCATGAATACTGGGGCTATAGTGCGGGACTTGATTTTGAGCGTAAGATAATGGTCAAACAAAATGCATCTGAATTATTAAAAAAGTTTTTAAGCCATCCCAAATGGGAATGTAAACCAATCAGCCTTAGTGGCAATACCGATTGTTATCAGCCGGCAGAAAAGAAATTCAGGATTACCAGGCAATTGCTGGAAGTTTGTAATGACTTTAACCAGCCGGTAGGAATTATTACTAAAAATGCAGGTATTCTGGAGGATAAAATCCTGCTGCAGGAAATGGCTGCCAAACAACTGGTAAGTGTGTTGATTACCATTACTTCTTTAGATGAAAATTTGCGAAGGGTTATGGAACCCCGGACTGTAACTGCAGCACGCCGCTTCAATATTATAAATGAATTAAGCAAACTGGGAATCCGGACTGGAGTAATGCTGGGCCCCATGATACCCGGATTAAATGAACAGGAAATACAACAAATACTGAAAGCTGCAGCAGACAATGGGGCGGTTTTTTCAGCCTATACTTTTATCCGGTTGAACGGAGCGGTAAAGTTGTTGTTTCACGATTGGTTGTATAAAAACTTTCCGGACAGGGGTGATAAGGTCTGGCATATGATTGAAAATGCACATGGAGGCAAGGTCAATGATAGCAGGTTTGGTATCCGTATGCGGGGAGAAGGCCCTTACAGCGACCTGGTACGCCAGCAATTTAAAAAATACAATCAGTTGTATCAGTTAAATACAGAACATTGGGAGCCGGATTGTTCGCTTTTTAGAAGGCCTGGAATGCAGGGTAAATTATTTTAAAGCTGTAATATGTATATAATTTTATTTTGATTATACCCAATAACCGTTCCTGATTAATTACTCTTTACTAACTTCCACATTCCATTCACTGCCACTACCCACACTGTATTTTGCCGCAAAGCTACCCTGGTTCAAAGCAAAAGATAATTGCATCAGGCTGTTTAAATAAACCAGTTCCTTACCATTGGCAACTGCACTGAATGTTTGCACATACGGCGCATTACCTTCATATATTTTTGTTTTGTTTTTATACAGGGTAATATGCAGCTTTTGTCCAAATCCAATATTCAATTGTTTAAATAAAGCAGCCGGAATATTGGTCCAGATATTCCCATACTGCACATCCAGGATGGAGATATTTCCTTTGATGATATTTCCTTCTTTTTTAGCATGCTGGTAAGGTATTTTTACTACAGAATCTGCCGGTAACAACTTACCCACCTGTTCAAAACTAATTACACCTGCAGCCAGTCTGGCTGCCGTATAAGCATATACATCACGGCCATGAAAAGTATAGGATTGCTCAGATCCGTTCCTGCGGTTCAGGGCCTCATCAATTTCCCTTCTTTCTGCAATACCCAGGCTTTCAGCTATTAAAGTAAGTGTGCCATTATCCGGTGTAACTATAAACTGCCCTGTTTTTGTTTTCACTACTACAGATTTTCGGTTGCTGCCTACACCAGGGTCTACTACTGAAACAAAGACAGTACCTGCCGGCCAGTAATTAACCGTTTGTTCCAGCCGGTAAGCAGCTTCCCAGATATTATAGGCAGGTATCTCATGGGTCAGGTCATACAACTTTAAGTTGGTATCCACCTCCATTGCCACTCCTTTCATTGCTGAAACAGCCCCATCTTTTACACCGAAATCAGATTGAAAGACTACAATTTTATTCTGGCTGAAGGATAGGTTGACCAGGCTCAGCAACAGTAAAGCGAAGGGTATTGTTTTTCTGAAATCCATAATATGCTGTAATAATTTTAATGATCTTTTTTGGAATAAAATAACATTACAATAATACGATGTAAATACTAACTTAACTTGCAACCAACTATTGAAAAATGGAAAATTTATTTACACCCTTTATAAGGGATAAAAGTATTGTTATTATAGACGGGGCCATGGCTACAGAACTGGAAGCGCGTGGTGCTGATCTGAACCATAGTTTATGGTCTGCCAAATTATTAAAGGAAGATCCTCAACTTATCCAGCAGGTACATTATGATTACCTGCTGGCAGGTGCAGATATAGTTACTACAGCCAGTTACCAGGCCAGTTTTACAGGGTTTGCCAAACAGGGCTATTCTCATGCAGAAGCGGCCGCTTTTATGCAGTTGAGTGTACAATTGGCCCTGAATGCCAGAACTGCATTGCAGGAGGGATTTCCGGAAAGAATTAAACCACTGGTAGCAGCTTCTGTTGGACCCTATGGGGCTTCATTGGCCGATGGTTCAGAATACAGGGGTAATTATGGTGTAAGTATAGAACATTTAAAAGATTTTCACCGGGAACGGATGCGTTTATTATCTCAAAGCGGGGCAGATCTGCTGGCTTTTGAAACCATACCCTGTAAAGACGAAGCAGAAGCACTGATAGCTGTATTAGAGGAATTGCCGGGTGTACAGGCCTGGATCAGTTTCAGCAGTAAAGATGCAGCCCATGTTAGCAGTGGCGAAGATTTTGCTGCCTGTATTGAACTGATCAATCATTGTCCGCAAATCATTGCTGCAGGCGTGAACTGTACGGCACCACAATACATTGAATCTTTAATTAAAATAGCAGTATCCGTTACGGATAAATATATTATTGTGTATCCCAATAAGGGGGATACCTGGGATGCTGCTTCCAAATGCTGGATCCCTGCTGCTGAAAACCATCAGCATTTTAAGACAGATGCAGCTGTCTGGTATACAGCCGGTGCACGGTTGATAGGAGGATGTTGCAGAACAACTCCGGAAGATATCAGAGGGTTGGGAGAGATGGGAGACAGGAGTTAGGAGGCGGGAGTTTGGAGTCTGAAGCAGTAAGGTCGGATTGTTAAAGAACTGTTTCAATGAAGAATAAAAAAAGAGGCTGCCCTTTTGAGACAGCCTCTTTTTATTTTATATCTATTAAAAATTAAACAGAAACCGGCTGAATAATCTTAAACCATTATAACCCATTTGTACAGAATCAAAAGGACCCCCTGATTCACTGTCACCCCAGGACGCATTTTTTGCTCCTGCAGTGGCTGAAATATCAGGATGCACATTAAACAGATTATCTGCCCCTAAAACCCAGGATACATTTTTTGTAATCTGGCAGGATGCATAAATGTCAGTGGTTAATTTACCATGGTAAACAAAGTTTTCAGGAACCACACCAGATCCGTCATCCTTTGTTACAAAAGGATCATACCCTAAGCCCGCATCAGATATACCCGCACCGCCGGGACCCCCTGCTGCTGCGCCGGGTACACTACTATAACCATAACCCTGTGTGGTTAACATACCATAATAAGTAAGATGTGTACCCACTGCAAATTTGTGAAAGCTGTATTCCAGAGAGAAGGCAATTTTTGATTTTGGTGCGGATGCTTTTAAAAATGCCTGTTCCCTGGTACTGAAAAATGTTTGCTGGTCAAAATAATTATCATTCAATGGGCCCGGAACATTAATCTTATCTATATTAATTTTTTGAAAATTTGCTGCCAGTAGTGCTTTTATGCCATTGTGATGCCATTTTTTGGTATAATCCAATACAATATCAATACCGGTATTGGTAGTATTAACAGCGTTTGCAAAAAACTGTACAGAATTAAGTGGTGGAGATACAGATGGCATATAAGGTGCCAGTTGTGGAAGTGTAGCAGCAAACTGACCGGAAAAGATAACCCTGTTCTTTATTTGAATCCAGTAAGCATCTGTAGTTAAAGTTAAATTTTTAGCCATTTTCCATGCAAATCCAAGGCTTCCGTTTACAGATGTTTCCTGGGTTAATTTAGGAATACCGGCAGCTTTTGCAACCGCACTTGTATTAGGTGCCAGCCATATATATTGTAAACTGCCATTGCTGATGGTAGTATTAATATTGCTAAAATTAATCTGCTGTAAAGAAGGTGCCCTGAATCCTGTGCTCACAGAACCTCTAATGTTAAAGTCACTGGTAAGCTTATACCGGCTCGCCAGTTTATAAGTATTTACAAATCCAAAATCAGAATAATTTTCAAGGCGCATGGCAGCATCCAGTAACCATTCTTTTGTAATATCCAGAGAAGCATCCGCATAAGCTCCAACATTGGTACGGGATGCATTCACCACATCGGTAGGGCGGAAACCCGGGAATCCCTGTGAGCCAGATGCCACATCTCTGGTAGCTCCCACCATCGGGTAATATCTTTGCGGAATATTATATCCCCATGAATCATCTTCTCCTTTATAGATTTTATAATTTTCATAACGGAATTCTCCGCCAAAGGAAAGTGTTAAACCATTAGCAACAGAACTGAATCTTTTGGTCATGTCGTAATTGGTAGTGTTTTGCAGAAAATTAAAACCACCATCGTCAAAACGGGTTTTACTGCCAACAATATTTTCAGGCAGAGTTGCATTAAACGTATTATTACCAAAATAATGAAAATCATTATAACCTATTACATTGCTGATATCCCAGTCCCATCCGTTTTTATAAGTTCCTCTGAAACCAAGGGCCAGTGAAACATCTTTTATATAAACATCCTCTTCCGGGTTATAAAAAACATTGGAAGAATCTAATTGTCCGGGAGTAGGGTCAAACACATGCATAATACCCGGTACATACATCAGGTTTCCATTTGCATCTGTTGGAAATTTTTCCGGATGATCCCCAAAGTTTCTGCTCCATGCATAAACATTGCTATGCTTATAATTGTAACCACCAAATGAATAGAATGTGGTATTGGTTCCTTTAATGGGTATTTCTGCGTTAAACTGAACACCGCCGGAAGTTACAGAGCCATCTCCAAAAGCCCTTCTGTATTCGGCAATATAAGGTGCCACCAGTTGAGAGTTTGGATTGGTACTGAAATTAGTATCTGGTAATGCCCTTAATGTTTTCCCCTGGTTTAAAAAATTTCCACTAAAATTAATAAAACCACCTTTTTTACCAATGGCAATGCCATAATTCACTCCAAGATTAAATGTTTGCCCGTCTAATTGGCTTCCTGTATAATACTGGGAAGGATCCACATTATTTAAAGTATTGTAACGGTGGTCGTTATAAGCACTAAAGCCTGTATTAACCGTCAATTTATTGATATCTTTTTTCAGAATAATATTGATAACCCCGGCAATTGCATCAGAACCATATTGGGCAGATGCACCATCTCTTAATATTTCCACACGGTCAATCGATGCTTCAGGAATAGCATTCAGGTCAGTACCTGAATTACCACGGCCTCTGGTGCCAAATTCTGCTACATAAGCTGCCAGATGTCTGCGTTTACCATTAACCAGTACTAAAGTCTGATCAAATCCCAGCCCGCGTAAACTGGCAAAATCGATGGCATCAGACCCATCTGCACCACTTTGTTTATTGTAATTAAAAGAAGGAACAGACATATTTAGCATAGATTCCAGATCGGGTTTGGCAGTAGTCTGGCCAACAGAATTAATATTAATTACATCCACCGGTACAGGTGACTCGGTTTTTACCCTTCCACCTTTTCTGCTGCCTACCATAATTACTTCCTGTAAATCTACAGGTGCAGCTTCCAGGCTTATATTGTATGATTTACTACTTACAGGAACTGTTTTGATTTTAAATCCAACAGAATTAATTTCCAATACATCTGTTGGTAAAACATTCAATGTAAATTTACCGTCTTTGTCGGTACTGGTTCCTGCTCTTGTGCTCTTGATTTTTACGGTAACACCTTCAATCGGTGTACCTTTACTGTCAGTGATTTTTCCACTGATGGGTTGTTTTTGGGCAAGTAGTTGTTGGTTAAATAATAGAAATGCAACAACTACCAATAGTAGGGCTTTGGTAATTTTCATGTATGCTGATTTAATTAAAAGTAAGGAAAAACGCTTAAAAAACTGCCATTGCCGCAAATATTTCTAATTTTATTGCCTTAATATTCAAAATTTAATGGAAAAAACTATAAAAAATATAAGTTCACTATTTTTATCATATAAAAAAACAGCGCCGGACAGAATAGAAAAATTACCCCAGAGTGGAAGTGACCGCACATATTTCAGAATCTATTCACAATCAGAAACTTATATTGCCACTTACAATCTGAATATAAAGGAAAATGAGACCTTTATTTATTTCAGCAGGCACTTTAAAGAGAAGGGCTTACCGGTTCCCTGCATTTATGCTATTAATCCGGAAACCACTATTTATATACAGGAAGACCTGGGCACCGAAAGTTTACTCAATAAACTGGAAAAACATGGTCATAATGATTATGTAAAGACCCTTTTTCAGAAAAGCCTGGCAGCTCTTGCCAAAATACAGATTGCGGGTGATGAAGGATTGGATTATCAATATAGTTTAACCGCCAAAGAATTTGGAAAGCAGGCAATTATGAGTGACCTGCTTTATTTTAAATATTATTTCCTGGATACGTTGAGGGTACCTTATGATAAACAGGCTATGATAGAAGACTTTGAGGCCCTGAGCACTTATCTTACCCGCACAGAACATAAATACTTTATGTTCCGCGATTTTCAGAGCAGGAATATCATTGTCAATCAGGATGAAGTGTATTTTGTGGATTACCAGGGAGGGATGAAAGGTGCCTTACAGTATGATGTTGCCAGTTTATTATGGCAGGCCAGGGCAGAACTGAGTGAAGAATGGAAGAACAGTCTGCTGGATTATTATATGGATGAAATTGACCGGCATTTAAGCAGGCCGGTGGACAGGATTACTTTTGTAAGCCAGTACAACGGCTATGTACTGATCCGCTTACTGCAGGTATTAGGTGCCTATGGTTTCAGGGGTTTGTTTGAAAGGAAAGCACAATTCCTGTCCAGCATACCACTTGCTTTGCGTAGTGTGAAGTATTTCCTTGAAAATAAACGTATTGGTATCATTACACCGGAGTTTGAACGGATGCTTTCCCTGATGGTAAGTGATGAAATCATTGAAAGGTTTACTCCCCCCCTGGTAACAAAAGATACAGTTCTTAAAATTGAAGTGAATAGTTTCAGTTACCGGAAAGGAATACCTCAGGATGATTCTGATAATGGAGGAGGCTTTGTATTTGATATGCGGGGTATTTTAAATCCCGGCCGCTTTGATGAGTATAAGACTTTATGCGGGAAAGATAAACCGGTAATGGATTTTCTGGAACAACGAACCAGGATGAATGCATTCCTGAACAGTGTATGGGATTTAATTGATATTACCGTTGAGGATTATTTAAAAAGAGGGTTCCGGCATTTAATGATCAATTTTGGTTGTACAGGCGGACAGCACCGTAGTGTATATGCTGCGGAACAAACAGCCCGTCACTTGCGCAATAAGTATAAATTACAGATAGACCTTACCCATACCAATGAAGAAAATTGGGTAAGGGAGATCGCAAAACCGGGACAGCATGAGTAATGTAAAAGGAATGATCCTGGCAGCCGGTTTGGGCAGCCGGTTAAAACCATGGACAGACCAGCACCCTAAAGCCCTGGCCATTGTAAACGGCAAGAGCCTGCTGCAACGGAATATTGAATATTTTCAGCAATATGGTATAACAGAGGTTATTGTAAATGTGCATCATTTTGCCGACCAGATTATCCGGTCTATTGATGAAAATAATGGATGGGGCAGTACTATTACTATTAGTGATGAAACAGATGCTGTTCTGGAAACCGGGGGTGGCTTGAAAAAAGCAGGCTGGTACTTTACAGAAGATTTTGTACTGATGAATGTGGATATATTAACCAATCTGGATCTTCATACGATGCTGCAACAGCATCAGCGGGATCGATCCCTGGCCACACTGGCTGTAAGAGATCGGATAACATCCCGTTATTTTCTGTTTAATGAAGACAGGCTCCTGTGTGGCTGGAAAAACAGCAATACCGGTGAAGAAAAGATCATGCGGAACAATGAAATATTAATACCCAAAGCCTTTAGCGGCATTCATATTATTCATCCGGATCTGCTTACATTAATGCAGCAGGAAGGTAAATTTTCGATGGTAGATGTGTATTTAAGCCTTTGTGCCGTGCATCCTGTCCGTTATTTTGACCATACCCAAACACAGTTTATTGATGTGGGTAAGCCAGAAAGTGTACTAAAAGCAGAACAGCTATTTGCATAATCCTGAAAATAAAAAAGCCATCCGCAACCGGATGGCTTTTTACCTGAAAATATATGTTAGGCAGTAGCTTCTTCGTTACCTTCTTCTTCAGTTTCTGCAGCTTCTGTCAGCTTTAATTCTACATTATTCAATTTAAGGATGGCCAGCCATTTTACCATTTTCTTCATATCACTGGCATATACCCTGTCAAAGTCCATTTCAGGATACACATTCTTAAAATATGCTTTAATGGCTTTCGCATCTTTTTCATCAGGAAGGTTTTCACTGCTGGCTTCCATTGCTTTAAAAATCTCGAGCAGGTTTACATTTTCACGGACTGTATAAATTTCAATACTCTCCAAATGAGAAAAATTATGTTTCCTGCTACTCACAAATTTAGTGGTTTGATCGTCCAGAGAACGAACAATAGCGCCATCCGGCTTACTTCCCATTACTTCAAATAATCCTGTTAATCCTGTAATTGCTATTAATTTACTATATTCCATCATGTTCTTTTTAAGGGCTGCAAGTTACTCCTGCATTTGTAATTGCAAAAAACATTTTCGAAAAGCGGCGTTAAACCTTGTTTTGTATTCCATTCATATAAAAAACTAGGAGTTCTGCATTTAAGTTTCTAATTTAATGTTCTTCAATTTTTAGTCAACTTTAAAGCTTGTTCTATGACGTTTAAAAATGCCATTAACTGGTTTGAAATTCCGGTATCTGACCTGGAAAGAGCTACCCGTTTTTATGAAAGTATATTTCAAACCACATTAATACCGATGGATTTACCCAATGGATTAAGGATGCGGATGTTTCCTGTTGAAGACAGAACTACTGGCGGGTCCTTATGTTACCACCCTGAATTTTATAAACCATCCCTGGAGGGGGCACTATTGTATTTAAATGGCAATCCCGATCTGCAACTGGTACTGGACAGGATTGTACCAAACGGAGGAAATATCCTCATGGCTAAAACCCAGATCAGTCCGGAAATTGGCTATATGGCTTTATTTATGGACAGTGAAGGCAACCGTATAGCCCTGCATTCCAGCCCGGAAAAATAATTAGATTCCCAATTCCTTCAGCACATTTTCTATCCTGGTTTTTATGGTATCATAATCCGAATATCCCCGGGATAAGAGGTAAAATTTGCTGTCCGATGACTGTAACAGCACACAGGGATAGCCGGTTACCTGTAATTGTTTGCATAACTGAAATTCATAGTATGCCTTTTCTTTATAGGCTTCACTATGCAGTTTTGTATAGAAATCTTCCGGGTTTATTGTATATTTTTCCAGTAAGTGCCGGTAAGCTTCATCATCGGTTAAATCCCTTCCTTCAAAATTTAATGCATATTGAAGGTCGCCTGCAAAAGCAGTTTGCTGTTCCGGGTAATATTCTTTAAAAATACACAGTGCAATAGCCGGTTTTTCTGAATTCAGAAACCAGTCACTCTTTTCCGGGTTCAATACATGCCATAAAAACTCTTCCCCAAATTTTATTCCGGTTAGTTCCTCTACTCTTTTATAGCCCTGCTGCACAATACCTGCAATATTACTGATAGGGGTAGGATGGTCTGAAATAATCATACCGCCGGATAATACTTCTACCGGTAGTTTATCTTTATAATCCTCAGCTATTTTTTTTATCACCGGACTAAATCCGTAACACCAGCCACAATAAGCATCGTAGCAATAAATAATCATGGGTTTCATGCTGCAAAGAAACAAAACCTTTCCTTTTACAATTGACTGTAATCTTTCGCATCAGGGAAAAATGGATGTGATACCACCAAAATCTAAGAAAACTGTGTTTAGAATCTGGAAAATGATCGCAATTGCAAGCTGATACAGAAAATGCTAATGCATGAAAAAGGCTGACCAAAAAGGCCAGCCCTGTAAAATTTTTTTAACCAGCTTAAAGTTATTTACTGGTATCTGTTATAAATCCAGCCACATCTTTTTTAAAGGTAGCCAGCGATGCAGGGTTAACATACATCATATGGCCGGCTTCATAATATTTCATGGTAATATTGGATTGGATATTCTTTTCCAGTCCCAGGTGGTCCATTGTAAACTCAGTCCCGAAGAAAGGAGTAGCCAGATCATAATATCCGTTTAATACCAGTATTTTCAGGTTCGGGTTTTTACTCATGGCATCCGCCATATCTACAGCGGTATTAGGGGTATAAACAGGCCCCCAGAATCCACGGGTATGTTTCCAGTCCCAGTCAAACCCTTCCGCATCACCAGCAGAAATATGGTAATTATCCGCTTTGGTTACTTTCAGTTCATTATAGAAATAGTTCAGGAAAGAGGCAGTATATGCAGGACTGATAGCGGAACTTTGCGGATCAAAATCAGAGAATTCGCTGTTGAGTGATTGGTTAATACCGGTAAACCTGCTATCTAAACGGCCAACAGTTAAATGTTCTGCACGCAATAATTCCTGGGTAAACTGAGGTTCATTCACCCGCAGTTTTGCTTTTAAAATAAAGTCTTTGCTCAGGCCGGTATACGCAGCCATCTTAGCAGCAATCCTGTCTTTTTCAGCATCATCCAGTTTATCCCCTTTGGTTAAAGCCAGGGTATATTCTCCTTTGGCAAAATCGGTTACTTCTTTAATAAAGCCCTTCAGGTCGGCAGGTTTAGTAGCCAGTTTATTATGAAAATATGCAGTAGCAGCATAAGTAGGCAGGTATAAGATATAAGAGATATCATCACCCGGCGCAAAAGTAAGCTGGTGCAGGTCCAGCACCGCAGATACCAGCACCACCCCATTTACCGCAATCCCCAGGTTTTCCTGTAAAAAATCCACTACCCCGGCAGAGCGCATGGTACCATAGCTTTCGCCCAGTAAATATTTGGGAGAATTCCAGCGGTCATTACCCTTAATATATTCTTTGATAAAACCACTTACAGATTTGATATCGCCATCCACGCCCCAGAAGTCTTTATTTTTTGCTTTACCAATGGCATGGCTTAAACCTGTACCCACAGGATCAATCATTACAATATCCGTAACATCCAGGATAGAAGAAGTATTGTCCTCCAGTTTATATGGAGCAGGAGTAGCAGGAGAAAGGTCGTTAATAGCTACACGGCGGGGCCCCAGTGCACCCATATGCAACCAGAGAGAGGAAGAGCCCGGACCTCCATTATAGGCAAATGTTACGGGCCTTTTCTGCAGATCCGTTTCCCCGTCTTTGGTATAAGCGATATAACCGATAGTAGCAACCGGTTCATCCTTTTCATTTTTAAGGATCAGT